>Ga0315285_10000502_pt1 | contig 40559 bp, 33 predicted proteins | sample YL17G09_36_MG_FD_203698 | JGI IMG/M metagenome (GOLD analysis project Ga0315285, IMG submission 203698) | Sediment microbial communities from Yellowstone Lake, YNP, Wyoming, USA - YL17G09_36 | ecosystem: Environmental > Aquatic > Freshwater > Lake > Sediment | place: USA: Wyoming | collected...
ACGCTGGCCTACATGAGCCCGGAGCAGGCCCGCGGCCAGACGGCGGACATCAGCCGGCAGAGTGACGTCTACGCGCTCGGCGTCATTCTCTATGAGCTGCTGACCGACCATCTCCCTTATGACCTGAGCAAGGTGTTACCTCATGAAGCCCTGCGGGTCATCTGCGAGGAGCCGCCCCGCCGGCCGAGCAGCACGTTGGGGTGGGATGGGTGTCTCGCCCGTCATTTGCGCGGCGACCTGGAAACCATCGTCTTGAAGACGCTGGAGAAAGAGCCGCTTTGGCGCTATGCGACTGTGGCCGGGCTGGCGGCGGATATTCGCCGGCACCTGGCTGGCGAGCCGGTGCTGGCCCGGCGTCCCAACCGCCTGTACGTTTTGCGAAAGAAGGTGAGTAAGCACCGGCTCGCGTTGGCGGTGACGGCCGTCGTCTTTCTGGTCGGTTCACTGACCGTTTGGGGTGGCCTCTCGTGGCGCGAGCGCGAGCAAGCCCGCGCGCGCGACTCGGCGCGGCACGGCGCGTTGGAGGCTCAGATAGGCATGGAGCGCGGCGAATTGAAGTATGCGTACGGCTTTGCGAACGATCTCTTCCAGCGACACTCCGACCTGCCGGACGCGCGGCTGGTTGCGGCCCAGGCCAATTTCCGGGTCGCGGGCGGCGAATCGCGCTACACCGCGATTCACTGGCTTGAACAGGGACTTCAGCAGACGCCGGAGCATTGGGAGTACGCGGCCCTGCTGGCAGAAATGTACCGGATCGGCGGCCAAGCGGAGCACGCGGGGCCGTTGGAGGCGCTGGTCGGGCGGAACATGCCGGACACCGCTGACGGCTGGTACATGCGTTCGCTGGCCACACTGGATAGCGATCAAGCGCTGGGCTTTGCGCGCACGGCCACCGAGCGCGCCGGTGCGGGGTCGCTGGCCTGGGGGCGCTACACGAACCTGTGCCTGCTCAAAGGCGATTGGGATGAAGGCCTGCGCGGCGCGGCGCGGCTGACTGAGCTGGGACACAACGTGACCGAGTGGCGCCTGGCGAAAGGCAGCCTCTTCTTGCGGTGCGGGCGTTTTGAGCAGGCGCTCGCGGAGTTCAACGCAATGATCCGCGACGCGGACCACCCCGCCCAGGCCTACCTGCACTGCGGCCATGTCCACCGGCGCATGGGGGACTACGCGAGCGCCGCCGTGGACTACGCGGAGGCCGTCGCGCGGTACGTGCCGGCCGACCGCGAGCGCCCGTGGGTGTCCGCGGACTCGCGCGCCGCGTCCCCCAAGTTGGCGGAACAGGGCGCCTTCGCGCTGTGGGCCCGCTACCACCGCGCCACGGTGCTCTGGATTCTGGGCGAAACGGAGCGCGCCATCGCAGACTGCCACGCGGTCCGGCCCGCGTTGGGGCGGCCTTCCTATGTGGATGCGCGGCTCTATCTGATACTCCGGCAGGAGGGACGGGACGGCGAAGCGGAGGCGCTCATCCGGCGGGCCCTGGCCGAGGTTCCTGGCGACGACCGGTGGTTAAGGATGATCTTCCGCTGTCTGGCGGGCGAGCTGACGGCGGATGAGCTGATTGCGGACGCGCTGGAGCGGCCCGAGCGGGAGCGGCACTGCGAAGCGTACTACTATGCCGGCGAGGTCTACCGGCTCAAGGAGGTCCTGTCCCGGGCGCGGGAGTGCTTCGAACAGTGCACTCGGACCGGCGTCGTCTTCGACCCCAGGTACCTTGCCGAGCCGATGAATGAGTACGAGCTGGCCGGCTGGCGGCTGAAGCAACTGCCGCCGTAGCGGCCCGCGTCCCCGCGCGGCCGTCAGGCTCCCGATGGCCGTTCAGAACGCGACGCGCCAGCGAGTGCCGTAGCGGCCGGTCCGCCGCGGCGGACTGTCCCGGCCGCCGCATTCCCTCACGGGCTCCGCCGTTTAGCTGCCGGCGGTCAACAGCGCCACGAACGGGTTGATGTCCCCGAAGTCCACGGTCCCGTCGCCGTTGATGTCGGCGTTCAGGACGTCGCACTCCGGGAACGTCGTTCCGTAGGCCGCCGGGTCGGTCAGCGCCAGCACGTACGGGTTGATGTCGCCGAAGTCAATGCTGCCGTCGCAGTTCAGGTCACCATAGAAGAAGGAGCCGTACTCGTCGACGCCCATGTCCACGTAGCTCAGGCCGTCGCCGTTGCCGTCCCAGACCCGCCGCTGGCCATCCAGATCGACCTCGCCCGGCAACGGAACGTACGCCGGGTCGCCCGTGTCGATGCAGGGTGAGCCGGCCAGGAGGTGATAGTCGCCGGCGGCTGGGTCCACGAACAGCGGGTCGGCGCTGATGTTGCCGGAGCCGGGCCAGCCGCCCTGAACGTCGCTGTACGAGATGGTTGCATCGCTACTGGCCTGGCTGGGGCCATTGCCCCACAGGATGCTGTTATGGATCTCAACAGATCCCTCCACCCCGTCTCCCCCAAACTCGGAGTACCCGTTGTCGACAATCGTGCACCCCGAAATAAACGCGTCGCTTGCAAAGATCCCGCTACCCATGCTGGGGGCGAAATTCCTGGCAATCAAACAGTTCATGATGATTGGTGCACCGTACTCGGCGTCGATTCCCCCGCCGTTCGAACCGGTATTGTCTGTGATCACGCAGTTGATGAGGGTTGGAGCGCTGTACCAGCACTCAATGCCGCCACCCCCTCAGTCCTGCGCATGGTTCGCGCGGAGGATGCAGTTCCGAATGGTTGGGTTCGCGTTGTACTGGCAGAGAATGCCGCCGCCGGAGTAGTAGCACGGTTCGTTGTACGGTGCGTACCCGTTTTGGATCGTCAAGCCGTCCAGCACCGCTGCGGCGGTCTCGTTGGTGTGGAAGAAGAAGCCGCGATGGCGATTTCCCGACGACGCCTGACAGTCGATGATGCAGCTCTCCGGGCCGTTTTCGGATTGGACCGTCAGCATCTTGCCCCCGAAATCAATGTCCCGGTTGCCCGTCCCAGTGTACACCCCGTCGGCGACGATGACGACGTCGCCGTCAACCGACGCGTCGATCGCCGCCTGGATGGTGGGGTACTGACTGGGGACCAGCCGCTCCGTCGCTCCGGCTACCCCCAAACCCGCTCCGCTGACGACTCCCATCGCCAACATGACCAATGCACTCACGACGATTCGCTGTGACATGACCTACTCCCCAATGTGGCCGCGACGACGGCCAAGTCCCCACGGGCGTGGTCGCGTCGTTTTTCCCTACTCTCTTACACCCAGCGGTCCGGATGGCGGACCACCGGGTATTGTACACTGCTGCGCCGGCGGGCACAATGGCAATCGAGGGGCCCGGATAGGTGTGCGACAAAAGCAGGGGGCGAGCAGTGTCGCCCCCAGTCATGGGCGGCCGGACCGGGCCATGAATGGCCCGGCTCGGATTGCGGCGCCGGACGCGGAGGGCCGGTGCTACATTGGCGGCCGCCGCACACGGCGGCCGGCATGTGCGCGCCGCGGCGTCACAGGCGCTCGGCGATCGCCTTGCCCTGCATGAACAGCAACAAGTAGTCGCGGCCGCCGGCCTTGCTGTCCGTGCCGGACATGTTGAAGCCGCCGAAGGGTTGCACGTCGACGAGGGCGCCGGTGCACTTGCGGTTGAGGTAGAGGTTGCCTACGTGCAGCTCGTGCCGGGCGCGTTCGAGGCGGAAGCGGTCGGCGGAGTACAGGGCACCGGTCAGGCCAAACCTCGTGCCGTTGGCGATGACCAGGCCGTCATCGAAGTCCTGGGCCTTAATCACCGCCAGCACCGGGCCGAAAATCTCCTCCTGGGCAATGCGGGCGTTGCGGTCGACGTCGGCGATGATCGTGGGCGGGATGAAGTAGCCGCCCTTGGGCACAGGTGTGCCCCCGAGCGCCACGCGCCCTTCCTTCTTGCCCATCTCGATGTACTGGTTGATCTTCTTGTACGACGCCTCGTCGATGACCGCCCCCATGTAGAAGTTCTCTTCGCGCGTCGTGTCGCCGACGGTGAGCTTCTTCGACCGCTCCACGACACGCTCCAGCACCGCGTCATAGATGTCCCGGTGCAGAATGGCCCGCGAGCACGCCGAGCACTTCTGCCCCTGGAAGCCGAACGCGGCCGCGACGACGCCCTCGGCGACGGCATCTACGTCTGCGGTCTCGTCGGCGACGATGCAGTCCTTGCCGCCCATCTCGAGGATGGAGCGCTTGAGCCAGATCTGGTCCGGCGCGACCTTGCCGCACTTCTCGAAGATCCGCAGGCCAACCTCCATCGAGCCGGTGAACGAGACGAACCGCGTCTTGGAATGCTCGACCAGGTAGTCGCCGATCTCACTGCCCGCGCCGGGGCAGTAGTTCAGCACGCCCGGCGGCAGACCGGCCTGCTCGAAGATCTCCGCCATGACGGCGGCGATGACGGGCGACGTGCTGGCCGGCTTGAGAACGACGGTATTGCCGGTGACGATCGCGGCGCTGGACATGCCGGTGCAGATGGCCAGCGGGAAGTTCCACGGCGAAATGACCACGCCGACGCCGAGCGGCATGTAGCGCAGCTCGTTGTCCTCGCCGGGGTAAGGCGTGACCGGCTGCGGGCCGCCGAGGCGGATCATCTCGCGGGCGTAGAAGTCGAGGAAGTCGATGGCCTCGCACGCGTCGGCGTAGCCCTCGATCCAGCTCTTGGACTCCTCGAAGCACATCCAGGCGGTGAGCTCGTAGATGCGGCGGCGCATGATGGCGGCGGCCTTGAACAGGACGCGGGCGCGGGTCTCGGGCGCGACGCGGCTCCAGGTCTGGAACGCCGCGAGCGCAGTCTGGATGGCCTGCTCGGCGTGGTCGCGGGTGGCCTTGCCGACGTAGCCGACGATGGTGTCGCTGGCGGCGGGCATGACCGAGGCGATCCGGCCCGGCGGCTCGATCTTTTTGTCGCCGATGCGCAGCGGATACGTGCGGCCGAGGCGGCTGCGCACGTCCTTAAGGGCGGCGAGGATCTTCTGCCGCGGCTCGGGATCGGTGAAGTTGACGTACGGTTCGGGGCGATAGGGGGTCAACATGGCGATGATTCTCCGTTGTGCTACGCTGGCTGCTGCAATGCCGCATTATAATGGCATCTGGGACAGACGGGAGCCCGGCCAAGGCGCGTACCGTCCACGTACAATGACCTGTCACGACCTCGAAATCCCGCAGGAACCTATCGCCGAGTTCTGCCGGCAGAATCACATTCGGCGGCTGGCGCTCTTCGGCTCGATCCTGCGCGACGACTTTGGGCCCAATAGCGACGTGGACGTGCTCGTCGAGTTCGAGCCGGACAAGACGCCGGGGCTGCGATTCTTCGGGCTCCAACAAGAATTGACCGAACTGCTGGGCCGGAAAGTGGACTTGAACACGCCCCAGTGCCTCAGCAAGTACTTCCGAAACCAGGTGCTCCGGGAAGCGCGAGTCCTTTATGACGCGGCATGACGACGACATTTCTCTTCGCCAGATGTTTGGACCATGCGCGCGAAGCGGTGGAAGCGTGCCGCGGGAAATCGCGCTAGGACCTCGACCAGGAGCGCATGCTCCAGCTTGCCGTCACACGCCGGTTGGAGATCGTGGGCGAGGCCGCGACGCGCGTCTCGCCCGGCCGTCAGGCGGCGTCGTCCGGCGTGCCGTGGCCCCAGGTCATTGGTTTGCGCAACCGGATCGTGCGTGGCTACGACGCGATCAATCTGGATGTCGTGTGGAGCATCGTGCACGACGACCTGCCGCCGCTGATCGACGAGGTGCGCGCCATCCGCGGGGCAATCTCGGAGCAGTTAGCCAACGACGTCGACCGACTGTGCGATCATCTGCCGGAGCTCCAGCGACAGCATCCGGAGCGCATCGGGGAAGCTGTGCGCAGCTAATCATGCGTAGCCGCCGGCATCGCCCTTCTTCCGCGGCCCGCGCTCCTTCGCCACACGCTCCGCGTAACCGCTTTCGCGAAACGCTTGCAACGGGTTTGGCGGCAACTTCCGGCTTTGCCGCCACTCGGCCAGCAGCGGCCGCACGTCGGTCAGGTACGCATCCCGGAGGATGTTCTCGGCCAGCACGAGGTCCTCGCGCTTCTGCGCCCGCGCGAGGGCCTCGTGGTCCACGAGCAGGGCCTTGGCGAAGTGCTCCTGGGCCGTCATTACCGTCTGGATCATCGCCTCGATCTTCGGCTTCAGGTTGTGCGACTGGTCGATCATGTAGGCGATGTCGAGGTCGCGGCCCGCGGCGTGTTCCGCCGCCGCGATCTCGTAGAAGATGCGAAAAAGCTGATACGGATCAATGCTGCCCATCGTCAGGTCGTCGTCCGCGTACTTGCGATCGTTGAAGTGGAAGCCGCCCAGCATCTGCTCGTCGAGCAGGAAGGCGACGATGTGCTCGATATTGGCGCCGGGCAGGTGATGGCCGGTATCGACGAGGATCTTGGCCCGCGGCCCGGCGTGCCTGGCCAGCACGTACGCCATGCCCCAATCCGCGATGTCAGTGTGGTAAAAGGCCGGCTCGAATGGCTTGTACTCGATGAGCATGGCCATGTCGGCGGGCAGGGCCTCGTGTACCTCGCGCAGTGCGGCCTGGAACCACCGTTTACGCTCCCGGATGCTCGCCTGCCCGGGGTAGTTTGTCCCATCGGCGAACCACAGGCTTAGCACGCGGGAACCCACCTGACGGCCGATCGCGATGCTGTCGAGGATGTGCTGCATCGCCCGGCGGCGGATCACCGGGTCACGGTTGGCGACCGAGCCCCATTTGTAGCACTGGTCCTGGAAGACGTTGGGGTTAATCGCGCCGATGCGGACCCCCAATTCCTCAGCTCGCCGGGCGATGGCCTGCGGGTCGTACCCCGCCGGGAAGTCCCACAGCACGTGCACGGCCACGTTCGGGCAGCAGCCGGTGTACCGGTGCACCTCCGCGGCGTCCGCCAGCTTCTCCTCGATCGTCGTGGCCGCCGCGTCCTGGAGGAACTTGCCGAACCGGGTGCCGGTGTCGGTGTAAGCCCAGGAGGGCGTTTCGATTGTGAAGCGCTCGAGCCGGGCGAAGAAAGTGAGCTCGGTGACGTGGGCCGGAAGCTCCATGGGTATCTCCGAGGCTGGCTCCGTGCGGCAGCGCCGGGCAGTCGGGACACAGTGTCGCCGACTTGGCGACACGGTCAAGTGTCGGCCCTGTGGCCTATTGCGGACGGACGCTGGAAGTGGCAGACTCACCGTGCCGAGGTGCGGGCCCCTCGGCGCTAAGCCCGCCGGGCCGTAAGGGCACCGGGCTGCGGCGGATTCCGGGCCGGTGTGCTCATGTTTCCGCCCAGACTGTCCGATCAAAATCATCAGACAGGCCTTCCGCAAACTGTGGCGTTTTCAGTTTCCCAAGGAGGTCCCTGATGCCGTCCACGACCCCCACCGGCGGTGTGCGGACCCGGGCGCGGTCAAGACCCGCCCGTGAGGTTCCCAGGGCTGCCGGTCCGACCGAAGGGCAGATTCGCCAACGCGCCTATGAGATCTTCCTGTCGCGCGACGGGACCCCCGGCAACCCCGAGTGGGACTGGCAACAGGCAGAACTTGAGCTCCGGGCCCGCATCGCGTTGCTCGGCAAGCCATAGCGCAACCGTCATGATCGGCCGCCGCGCCGGGCTTGGGCGCCGAACCCGGCCCGCCGCTGTTGCCGTGAACTTCCCTTGACCCGCAACTCCCGTTGTTCTGCTGTGCAGGGGGGAAGCCGCACGACTCACCGGTTGCTCCCACACCGGGGTCACGAGGCATTCAGGTCCTTGTAATCCCGAGGACGTTCCCCTCTGGGGGCAAGTATGCTATTGTCACTGGGGATCAGATCGGGTCCACCGCGAGGCGGGTGCTGATCCGGGAGCCGACATGTCTCAGACCGAGGCCCTGAGCCAGAAAATCTACGCCGCTTCGGATTCCCGGCAGATGAGCATGCTCGATCTGCTGTACTACTTCAAGCGCGAGGGCAGCGCGCGGGTGACCGACCTGCACCTGAAGGTCGGCCGGCCGCCGTGCTACCGGGTGGACGGCGAGCTGAAGGTGACCGGGGCGCATCCGCTCGATCACGCGACCCTCGTCAAGCTGGCCCGCACCATGCTGGACGACACCCAGATGAAGACGCTGCAGGAGCGCCGTTCTGTGAACGCCTCGCGGCTCATCGAGGGCTACCGCTACCGGCTGAACGCGTACTTTGACATGCGCGGGCTGGCGATGGCCATCCGGGCCCTGGATACGGCCCTGCCGAGCATCGACTTCATCGGCTTCCCGAACGGCGTGTGGCGCGACATCGTGAATCTGTCGCAGGGACTCGTGCTGGTGACGGGGACGACCGGGGCCGGCAAGTCCACCACGATCGCGGCCCTGATCAACGAGATCGGCCGCACGCGACCCTGCCACATCATCACGCTGGAAGACCCCATTGAGTACGAATTCAAGAGCGACATTGCCATGATTTCGCAGCGGGCAATCGGCCGCGACGTGCCCAACTACGAGCGCGGCTTGCGCGACTGCCTGCGCGAGGACCCGGACGTGATCTTCGTGGGTGAGATGACGGACGCCGACTCGGCGACCTGGACCCTGTCGGCGGCCGAGACGGGGCATCTGGTCTTTTCCGGGATTCACACGCGGAACGCCATCGGCACGGTCACCCGCGTGCTGGACATGTTCCCGGCGAACCGGGCGGAGGAGATCGCCACGCAACTGTCGCTCGGGCTGCGCTACGTGATCTCGCAGAAGCTGATTCCACGCCAGGACCGGCACGGCCGGATCGCGGTCATGGAGATCCTGAACAACACGTTCTCGGTCGCGAACCTCATTCGCCAGGTCAAGCTGGAGCAGATCTACTCGCTGATCCAGACGCATACGCGCGACGAGCCGGCCCAGCGAATGACCACCCTGGAGCGCACGCTGGCGACGCTGGTGAAGGCGGGCACCATCTCGCGCGCCGAGGCCGAACGGGCCTGCAACGAGCCCCGCGTGCTGGAGGACGAGCTGCAGCGCGAGTGAGCGGCGGGACCGGTTTCCGGGGCTGGGGCGAGGAGAGCGCTGCCTGGCGGGCGGGTTAAACAGACTTCCGTCTTTGCGCTCGTATTCCTGGGAAACGCGGTTTAGACTATAAGGAACGAGGCAAGTCGCCGCCCGGCGTGAGAAGAGCGATGGGGCTCGGCATAAAGCGAAAAGGCCGACATGCAGACCCAGTGGCCGCCGACAAGCGGGTGGTCATGGCCAAGTTCTGCGTCAAGTGCGGGACCGATCTGCGCGGCTGCTCCATTGAGGACCGGTGCCCGACGTGCCGGCACCCGATCTACGACTCCGTCTACGGGGCGTATCTCATCGATGCCTCGACGCGCGAGCCGCGCCGCCTCCATGAGATGTCCAACATCGTTTACTACCCGGCGCTCTTCCTGGGCGGCCTGGGGGCGATCATGATTCTCGCCGAGCTGGTCTCGGCCCGCGGCTTTGCGGACGCGGTCGTCTCGGTGTTCCACGCGGGCTTGTTCTGCGCAACGCTCAGCCTGCTCGTGGCCCTGGTGGGGATCGCTGTGTTCACGGGGCGGCATTCCGCGGAGTATTACCGGGCGCGGTACGTGAATCCCCATTTTCTGGTGCGGGCCAGCGTGTTCGTCGTCCTCGGGGCGGTCGGGCTGGTGCTGATCCTGCTCTACGGGGGCCATTACGCCGAGGCGGTGATCCAGGTCGCGCTGGCCGCCGGACCGCCAGCGGTGTTTCTGCAACGTCTGAGCGACTTGATGCGGCGGGTACCCAACAAGAAGCTCGCCACCTTTGCCAATCTGGCGCTGGCGTTGACCTGCGCCCTGGCGGCGGCCGCGTTAGCGATCCTGGTGCTCCAACGGTACGCCCCGGAAGGCTCGGATCTGGCCGGGTTTGTCGTGGCCCTGACGTTTGTGGCGGACCTCGGCGGCATCGGCCTCGGGATTGCCACGCTGCGTTTGTTGGTCCTGGCCCGCCGGACGCTCCGCGCGATCTGTCATTGAGCCGGTAGGGCAGATCGAGCCGGTAGGGCAGGTCGAGCGCAGCGAGACCTGCCATCCCCTGGCGCCCGCAGCTCGGCAGGTCTCGCTGCGCTCGACCTGCCCTACTCGCTATTCGTTGCGTTCCAAACGGGCCTTGTCCGCCGACGACAGATCGGCGTACAGGACCAGGTTGCGCATGATCCGCAGGGCGCTGTCCGGCTCGTAGCCGTTCACGTTGTAGGCCTGCGTGCCGAGCAGGCCGGCGCTGAGATCGAGCGGCGAATGAATGACCGCCGGCCGGCGCGCGGAGAGGAAGGCGCGGAGCCGGGGATACTCCTGCCCGCGGGACTCGCCGCGCGCGGCGCGCCGATAAGCGACCCCGGCCAGGTCCAACGCGCCCGGTACGCCCGCCCCGGTCAGGACGCGTGAATCCGCGGGCAGGGCGTGCGGCTCGCCAGACATGGCCTGCCCGACCTGCTCTTCGAGCGCGCGGGTGAACTCCGCCGACCCGCCCGCCGCATCCGCCAGCAGCGTCCCGCCCGCACTCAGGAACTGGCGCAGGCCGCGCAGCTCTTCCGGCGTCAGCTCGAAGCGCGCCGTGCCGGTGATGTGGGCAATGCTGAAGTCCTTCAATTCCGGCGAGTCGAACGTCACGCCGGAGGTCACCAGCAGGCGTGTGGCCGTCTCGTTCTTGAGGTAGGCGGCCAGGCGCGTCCAGCCATAGGGCTCGGGGTTCCACGGGCCGTCGTACTTGATGCAGGCCAGGGGAATGGTCCGCTCGGGGCTGACCCCGCGGTCCGGAATGAGGGGCGTTTGCAGGCGGCTGCGGATCGTGTGCTTGTCCGTCGCGTACAAGTAGACACTGGCGGCGAGCTGGAAGTCCTGCTCCTGCTCGCCATGCAGCACGCGTCGGTTCCAGGTGCTGGCCAGGTCCCGCGTCGAAAGCAGCATCAGCGTCCGCACGCCGTTGTGCACCTGCACCATGGGCGGCGGGTCCTTGATCTCGAACTGCACCTCGCCGGTGAATAGCGGATGCTCGCGCAGGACGGGGCGGACGAGGTACTCGGGCAGGGCCCGCGCCGCCAGGGACTCGAAGCTCCGGACGAAATCCTCATTGTCCTTGCCGGCCACGGCGAAGAGCAGTCCGCCGCGCTGACAGTACTCGCGAATCTTCTGGACCTCGACTTCGTTGAAGTCGCGCTTGGACTCGCCATACACGTAGAGCACGGGGGCCTCGAGCAGGTCTTCCAGCGTGCCATCGAGGCGGACGATCTGCCAGTTCAAGAGGCGCTCGAACGTGTGGCTGGCGTAGCGCGTCAGGCGGGCCACGTCGCGCAGCTTGGTGTCCCAGTCGTCGCCGTGCTCCAGCTTGTTGAAGAGCAACGGCGCCCGGCCGTGGCAGAGCACCATCAACGCGAAGGCCGTATTCCGCACGTCGCTCATGAAGCCCCCGCTCGCCGGCCAGGACCCGTCGGCCCGTTGCTTTTCCAGGAGGAACCCCGCGGCGCCCAGGAACCAGTTCTGGTTGCGGAAGTACTTGTGCCCGCTCGCAGCGCCCACGCGCTCCACGCCGTACAGGTAGTAGTAGCGCCAGTCCGGACTCCCGTGCGGGTTCTCCGGGCCATATTCCCGCCCCAGCCAGGTCAGCCCCAGCTCGATCGCCGTCAGTAACCCTCCCGCTTCTCTGGGCCGTTCGGCGTAGCGCTGGTCGAGCACGACGAACAAGGACGCCAGGCCGGCCGCGGTCATGCTGCCCGTGGACGGACTTCGCCCTTGATAGCCCCACCCGCCGTCCTGGTTCTGGAACTGAATCCAATGCTCGCCGACCGTCTCCCAATAGGTGTCGGGCACAGGCAGCCCGGCGTCGGCAGCCATCCACACACCCAGCACGCCAAACTGGCTCACCGAGTTGTCCCAGCGCGGCGACTTCCCATGTTCAATCGGCGTGTAGTTGTAGGCGCCCGCCGCGTCGGTGCCCCGCGTCCCGACCGCGTTCAACAGCCACTCCAGGTCGTCTTGCAGCCGCACGCGGTAGCGCCGCCCGGGCGCCAGCGCGAGCGCATGGGCCCGCACGCCGTACACGTAGGTCCCGTTCAGCGTCTGCGCGGCGAGCCAGTCCAGGGTGTCCTGCAGCACCTGCTCGCGCGGGTCCCGTCCAGCGTACAGGAGCGATAACGCCGCCAGCGCGGAGGTGCCCGCCCAATGAACGTCCTTGGTGTTGCTCGAGGACTCCCAGTGTCCCGCGCTGTCGCGCCGGGATTCGATCCAGGCGACCGCACGCTGGATGGCCGCTTCCACGCGGTCGTCGGTGACCTGCGTTTCGTCGGTTCCGGCCAGCCGGTGGGGGCCGAGCGCGAGCACCAGGCCGGCGGCCACAATCGCCGCACGGGCGCGTCCGAGAACGCACGGCGGCGGCGTGTGCGTGCCAGGACGTTGGCTTGGCGGCGGCACCGGATTTGCATCCCTTGACAGCATGGCATAAAATCAAGAGGTTAAACAGTGCGTGCGGACCACCTCAGGTTTCAGGAGTTCTGTGGGTGGCAGACAGCTCAGAAGATAGTCAAATTTGCCGGGTGCTGATAGAGCGCCAACTCGTTACCCCCGAAGAGCTCCGGGCTGCGGGCGATCAGCGACGGGAGCTCGCGGCCAGCGGCCACGAACGCCCGCTGACCGAGCTCCTGGTCGATCTCGGCTTCCTGACCCGCACGCAGCTCCAGCGCCTGCACGGTTCCAACGAAGACTCCGGCAGCCGGCCGGCCCAGCAGCTCCCCGGCTACCAGATCCTTAACAAGTGCGGGGCTGGTGCCATGGCGGTGGTCTACCGGGCCAAGCAGCTCAGTCTCAACCGCACCGTCGCCATCAAAGTCCTGCCGAAGCGGCTGAGCCGGAACGCCGAGTTCGTCGAGCGCTTCTACCGCGAGGGACGGGCCGCGGCACAGCTCAATCACCCCAACATCGTGCAGGCCATCGACGTCGCGGAGGCCAACGGGTACCACTATTTCGTGATGGAGTTCGTGGAGGGTTGCACGGTTTACGACGAGTTGGCACAGGCCAAGGTGTACACCGAGGACGAGGCGGTCGACATCATCACGCAGATCGCCCGCGCGCTGCTGCACGCCCACGAGCGCGGCTTCATCCACCGCGACGTCAAGCCCAAGAACATCATGCTGACCCTGGAGCGCGTGGCCAAGCTCGCCGACATGGGTCTGGCCCGCGAGGCCACGGACGTGCAGGCCGCGATGGCCGAGGCCGGCCGCGCCTACGGCACGCCGTACTACATCGCCCCGGAGCAGATCCGCGGCGAGGTGGACATCGACCACCGGGCGGACTTGTACTCGCTCGGGGCCACCTTTTACCACATGGTGACGGGCCGCGTGCCCTTCGAAGGCCCGACCCCCTCGGCCGTGATGCACAAGCACCTGAAAGAGCCGCTGACGCCCCCCGACCATCTCAACACAGACCTGACCTCCGGCTGCGGCTCAATGATCGAGATGCTCATGTCCAAGAACCGGGACGACCGCTACCCCAGCGCCCGCGAACTGCTCGTCGACCTGGGGCGGCTGGCGAGAAAACAGCCGCCGGAGTACGCCCAGCGAAACGTCGGCGCCGAGCAGTTCGAGACGCTGTCGACCGGGAAGTCGATCGGCCCCGACCCGGACGAGGAGACGGCCACCCGGCGGGCGGCACGCGAGAGCGGCGGCACGAGCGCCGCGTCGGTGCTGGCGATCATCCTGGGGATCGTGGCCGGCGTGAGTGTCTTGATTAACGCCCTGCTCCTGGCGTCCCGGTAGCGGATTCCCGCTAACCGCTCCACCAGCGACCTTTCTTCTTCTTGTCCCCGCCGGCCGCTGCCGCGCCGTCGCCGCCGGCCTCCGTATCCAGTCGGGCTAGCAGCTCCACGTCTTGGATGCGGCCGCCGGTGATGCGGCGCAGCACGCGCAGCTTCTGGCGTTGCTCGGGCGTCAGCTTGGATTCGTCGATCGTGCCGTCGGGGGCGTTGGCATCCCGACTACCGGTCGCTGCACCCTCCTCGTCGCCCGCCAACTCCTCCGTAAACGGTTCTGTGTCACCTTCCGGCTCAGGCTCCGGTTCGGGGTCCTGAGTCTCCGACTCGACGTCGGCTCGGCCGTCCGCCGGCGAACCGGCCGACGGTGCAGCTTGCCCTTCGTCGCTCGCGGCTGCGTGGGCGGGCGGCGGCCGAGTGGGCTCTTGCTCGAGTTGCTGCCGGCGGCGGTGTAGTTCTTTTTCGAGGGTCTTGAGCGTCTTTTCCTGCGCGGCGAGCGCGGCGCGCAGCTCGTTCAGACGCGCCTGACGTTGCTGCAGCTCCTCCTCGGCGCGGGCCAGCGACTGCGTCTTTGATTCCAGCTCCTCGGACTTTGCCGCGAGCGCTTGCTCCCGCTGGCGGAACTGCTCCTCGGTACGGCCGAGGGTGGCAGCCTGCTCGGCAGAAGCGACGGCGTGCGGCGCCGCCTGGGCCGCCGGCGGCGAATTGTCCCGGACGAGTGCCCCACGGCGCTCCTCCAGCGCGCCGGCCCGGGCCGCCAGGGCCGCCTCGCGTTGCAGGAGCTGCTCTTCTTCTCCGGCGACCGCGGCACGGGCTTGTTCGAGCTCTTGCGCGCGCGTCGCGAAGGCCGCCTCACGATGGCGGAACTGCTCCTCCTCGTGGGCCAGCGTTTCGCGACCCTGCTCGAACTGGCGCGCGCGGGTGGCGACGCCGGCTTCGCGTTCCTGTAGCCGGCCGTCCTCCTGATCCAGCGCCTGCCGCAGGGACTCCTGACCGGCCTGGCGCTGCTGCGATTCTGTTTCCTGCGCGTCGAGTTGGGCGCTCTGCTCGCGTAGCTCGGCGGCCCGCTGCTCGGCCTGTCCGGCCGCCGCCGCGAGCTCAGCTTGCTGTTGGGCGAGCCGGGCAGCCTCCGCGCGGAGCGCCGTCTGCATGCGGTCGAAGTCGGCGCAGAGCTGGCCGTGTCGCTCGGAGAAGGCTTCCCACCGAGCAGAGAACTCCTGCTGCGAGTCGGGATGGGAAGCCGGCAGAGCGGACACAGGCTGGGCTTGTGAGCCTTGTTCACGCTTGGACGACATCTGGTACTTCCTACCCTCGTTCATCGGCCGCCCGACGAGGCTGCCGCAATCCCGTAGCGCGATGATCCGCGAAGTCCGATATAGTGGTGCGGTCACGTCCGGGATTCTGGCTTCCTGCCGCGCGCTGTGGACGGCGCGCCGCGGGCCACTAATAATCTCGCGTTTGTCGGCTGTCGGCCCGCGAGCGCTGGGCCGAGACGACGTACGCGATGGTAAAGTGATGACTGCGAGAGACAAGTCCGACACGCCGCACAAGGATCGTTCGAGGGAGACCGCCCCGGGGCCCGGTCGGGCCACAGCGCATCCCGGTGACATGCCCACGGCGGAGTTCCGTCAGGCAATGCACCGGGCGGCCGACTTGATGGCGGATTACCTGGAGCACGTCCAGGACTACCCGGTCATGCCCAAGATCTCGCCCGGCGATGTCCGCCGCCGGCTGCCGCAGACGCCGCCGCAGGACCCGGAGCCCTTCGACCGCATCTTCGACGACTATCGCAAGCTGATCGAGCCCAACACCACGCATTGGAATCATCCCGGCTTCATGGCCTATTTCGCCGTGACCGGTTCGGGGCCGGGGATCATCGGCGAGTCGCTGGCTGCGGCCCTGAACGTCAATGCGATGCTGTGGCGCACCGGGCCGGCCGCGACCGAGCTGGAGGAGTTGGCGTGCGACTGGGTGCGGCAGATGCTCGACCTGCCCGCCGCGGCGGGCGAGTTCCGCGGGCACATCAACGACACCGCGTCGATGAGCTCGCTGCTGTCGCTGGCGGCGGCGCGCGAGCACGCGGCGGAACTGGACATTCGGCGGCGTGGCATGGCGGGGCGCACCGATCTGCCGCGGCTCACGCTGTACTGTAGCGATCAAGCCCATTCATCGATCGACAAGGCCGCGATCACGTTGGGCTTCGGCCTGGACAACCTGCGGCGCATTGAGACGGACCAGGCGTTCCGCATGAAGGTCGATGCCCTCGAGGCGGCGATTGCGGCGGACAAGGCCGCCGGCTGTCGTCCCGTGGCCGTTGTGGCGACGGTCGGGACGACTTCCACGACTTCGGTCGATCCGCTGCCGGAGATCGCCGCCGTGGCCCGCCGCGAGAACATGTGGCTCCATGTGGACGGCGCTTACGCCCTGGCGGCGGGCATCTGCCCCGAGTTCCGGCCGCTGCTGGCGGGGCTCGCGGAGGCCGATTCCATCGTGACGAATCCGCATAAGTGGCTCTTTGTGCCCGTGGACTGCTCGGTCCTCTTCGTCCGCCGGCCCGAGCTGCTGCGGCGTGCGTTCTCCATCGTTCCCGACTATCTGACCACGCCCGAGACCGGGGTGACAAACCTGATGGACTATGGCGTGCAGTTGGGACGGCGCTTCCGGGCACTCAAGCTGTGGATGGTGGTGCGGGCGTTCGGCGTAAAAGGCCTGCAGGAGCGGATCCGTTATCACTGCGCGCTGGCGCGGGAGTTTGCCGCGTGGATCGAAGCGCAGCCGGGCTTCGCGCTGTTCGCGCCCGTCCCGTTCAGTACCGTGTGTTTCCGCGCGGTCCCCGCCGGTTCGCCCGAGGACCAGGACCGCTTCAACGAGCGGCTGTTGGCGGCGGTGAATGCCGCTGGGCCGGTGCTGCTCTCGCACACGCGGCTACGCGGTCGGTATGTGCTGCGGCTGACCGTCGGCAACCTGCGCACGACGCGGGTGCACCTGGAGCAGGCCGAGCGGCTGATCGACCAGGCCCACGCGCGACTGCTGTCCGCCGCGGGGAAGTAACGGTGGTTCATGTCCCAAGCCGGGCCGCGTGTGATCCTCAACGATCGCGTGCTGCTGAGCCCGCGGACGGGCGTCGGGCATTACGTGGCCGAGCTGATCGCCGGGCTGCGGGCGGCCTGTCCGGACATCCGGCTCGTGGCGCCGTGCACGCAGTACCTGGCCGCGGGTCGGCACCTCGCCGAAAGCGGCGAGTGCGGGCCTCCGCCGCCCCGCCGGTCGGCGCTGGGCCGGGCTGTGCTCGAGCGCGCGTACCAGCAAGCGTTTCGCTTGGCGGGGAAGCTGCACCGTTGTGCCCTGTATCACGAGCCGTGTCATGTGCCGGGGCCGTGGGGCGGGGCGACGCTCACCACCGTGCACGACTTGTCCGTGTTGCGGCATCCGGAGTGGCATCCGGCCGACCGCGTCCGCTGGTACGAGCGGCACTTCGTGGCGGGCATCGAACGCAGCACGCACGTCATCGCGGTTTCCGAGTTCACGAAGCGCGAGCTGGTCGAGCTGTTGGGTGTGCCCGCGGCGCGGATCACAGTGATCTACAACAGCGCCCGCCGCGTGTTCAGCGTTCTGCCGCGTGACGAGGTCATCGCGCGGCTGCGGGCCGCCGGGCTGCCCACCGAGTACTTCCTCTACGTCGGCACGCTCGAGCCGCGGAAGAATCTCGACGGGCTGCTGGCGGCGTACGCGCATCTGCCCCGACCGGCGCGCGAGCGTTTCGCATTGCTCGTGACGGGCCCGGCGGGCTGGGGCGCGGGACCGTCCGGCTCCTTGGTGCGCCATCTGGCGGGACAAGTGCGGTTCCTGGGCTACCAGGACGACCGGGCGCTGGCGTTACTGTACGCCGGGGCCCGGGCGCTGGTGTGGCCCAGCTTCTACGAAGGGTTTGGCTGCCCTCCGCTGGAGGCGATGCGCTGCGGGACGCCGGTGATCACGTCGAACACGTCGTCGATTCCTGAAGTGGTGGGCGAGGCGGCCATCCTGGTGGACCCTCACCAACCTGAGCAGATCGCGGCCGCGATGCAAGGCCTCATGGAGGATTCCGTGCGGGCCGCCGACTTGGGAGCGCGCGGGCTGGAGCGCAGCGCGCGGTTCTCGTGGGAGGCCTGTGCCGCCGCGCACGCCGAGCTCTACCGCCGGTTCGGCGACGGCTGACGCTCGGCCACGCGGGTGCTGGTGGGCGCCGCCGGCCGGGTCAACGCGAGGTGCTTTTCGATTATCGACCGGAATTCCGTCGCCCGCGCGGACCAGGCGTGGCGGCGCGCGAAGCCGATGCGGGCGACTTGCTGCCGCGGGTCGCGGTCGTCGAGCGCTTCGCGGATGGCCTCTACAAAAGCCTGCGCCGCCGTGGCCACGCGAATGGGAGCCGCTGGATCGTCGAGCGCGAACTGCACGGAGCTGACGACCGGTTTGCCGAGCGCGCAGTACTCATAGGTTTTGAGCGGGTCGGCGCAGGCGGCGATCAGGCCGGGGTGGAAGGGAATGAGGCCCACGTCAAATGTCGTGAGGAACGCGGGTACCGTTGCGTACGGTACCGGCCCCAACACGTGGACGTTGCCGCACCCGGCGAGTGGCGCCAGGTACTCCCGTCGGCGCGGCGGTCCCGCCAGCACAAACTGCACATCGGGCAGGGCGCGCGCTGCGAGGGCGACGAGTTGCGTGTCCACCCACCGGTCGATGGAGCCGAGGAAGCCGGCCACGGGCAGGTTGGGGTGGCGCCGCCGCCAGTCCAGCCAGGTGTACGCGTCAGGGCTGAGGCCTGCGCACAGGTGTGGGGCCAGACCGTGGGCGACCGCGTCGGGCGAGAACGCGGCCAAGTCCACGCCGTTGCCGCACACGACGACCGGGCGCTCCGTCAATGCGCGCACGCGTTCGGACAGGTACGGCGAGACGGTCACGACGACGTCGGCCGCACGCGCGGACTCGGCGTGCCAGGACGCGTACAGCTCTTCTTGCCCGCGGCGGGCATGAACCGCGGGGTCGTCGAGGCAGTCGTAAATCAGCAAGTCACGGGCGAGCCGCGTGCACACCGGCTGCCATAAGGGGGTAGTCACACAGACGACGTGCGGCACGTCGGCGTCGGACGGCACGCCGATCCGCGCGGCCTGAACGCGCGCGATCCAATCGGTGAGCCCGAGCGCGAGTTGCCAGCGCAGCGGCGGTTGCGGCCAGGGCCAGACCAGGCGGATCGGGCCCGCGCGGCGCTCGCGCCACGGCGCGCGCCAATGCCGCAGCATGGCGCGCGGCGTGGGCGGCGCGACGTAGCAGACCGAAATACCCTGCCGGGCTAACTCTGTGGCGAGTTGCTGGTTGCGGCTCTGAAGCGGGAAGTGATAGGGGACGGCCGCGAGAAGCGTCAGCCGAAAGGGCGGAATTGCTGACCCTACGTCGCTCATGGTAGCCTCGGCGAAATGCTACGCGGTCGCTCCGCCGTTTGCCATGACGGGTCGCCGACACCGGCGCGCGCCTTGTCCTAGAGCACTTTGCACGAAGCTGTAGCGGCCGACCCCCGTGTCGGCCGTAGAAGAACGGAGCGCTTCCCGGTTCCCTACGGCCGGTACAGAGCCCGGCCGCTACACAGCGGCGCAAACCGCTCTAGCTCAACCGACGCCTGAGCTGCCGCAGTTTCATGGTGCCGTACGCGTCCGTGCCCGCATGAGCCCGGATGAGACGTCGGGACTGGCAGGGCTCGCTGCGGCCGTGTGTCGTTGTCCGCTGGTGTTGACTCCCGGAAGCTGCACGCGCGAGTATTTCGGGGATGAGGCCGTATATGCAGAGCCCGACAATCCGGCCACCATTCGCGCGGCCGTAGAGCAAGCCCTGGCCCGCGGCCCATCAACCGGGCTCGCTCAGCGTGTCGCGCAACATTACACCTGGGAAGCGGCGGCGCAGAAGACGGCCGAAGCCTATGAATTGGCCCTGAGAACGAAAACATAACGCCCGCCAGAGAGCCCCGGCCGGGGTTCTATGGGGATTTCGCATTGTCTTCCGGGGGCTCGCGCACGGGCGCCCCGTTCCCATGGATGTCCAGTGGTCGTGCGCAGTACGCGTCTCGCCCGGCGTCCGCATCCACATCATCCAGCGGCGCGCCCCCGGTGCCGCGGCCCAACTCATGCCCGCGCCCGGCGTGCAACTCGGCAGCGGCGACGAGCTGCTGATCCGAGGCATGCCAGAGACCCTGGCCACCCTGCGCCGCGCGTAGCGTCCGGGCTCCGTACCGGACGTCTTCGTGGCACCGGCATCCTCGCCGGTACTGTAGCGCTCGACCCCCAGCCTGCCCGCCGTGGCGGGTGTCGGCCGTCGTTTGTGGGACCGGTTTCCAACCGGTGCGGAGCACTGCTCAAGAGCAGTGGCACGCAGCCCGCAAGGCGCGCAGTGCGGACCGCTTCCTCGAATCCGGATCCGCGTTTTCGACCGCGTCCGGTGAAGATGATCAAGTTGATCATGTTTTGACACCCCCCTGTTGATCATCTTGGTTATTAGGACCATGAGAAGCTCTCAGCTTCCAGCTCTCAGCCAGGGCACTGCTTGGGAGCAGTGGCACTCCGCAAGAGGAGTATTCACTACGGCGGGGCGAAGGACACGAAGCGTGGGAGGATTGGTGGAGAGTGGTGGGGACAGGTATGTGCGTGTGTGAAAAAGTGATGATGTAGCGACGTAACCAGAGGTGGCCGGGGGGGGGACGGAGAAGCGGAAACGAGCTGCAAATAACGCACGCCGAGTCAGGGTGGGGAGGCGCGGGAAACCAGGGGGGCGGGGCGCGAGTTCGGAGGCGGACGGGCTCTATGCTCCGCCGCGCCTCGAGGCTACGATAAGCCGTTGTTCTTCGTTGCCCGAACCGGAGCAATACGGCTGGGAATCGGGCGAATTCGTCTTGCCGTTCGGCGCGGAATGTGTTAGGATTACATTCGGTATAGGGCAGTGCCGCGCGATGAGGAAGCGCACGCACGAAATCCGCGATCCGATCCATACGTTCATCCGCGTCGATTCGGATGAACGAGAGGCGGTCGACTCGCGCGCGGTCCAGCGCCTGCGCCACATCCAGCAGTTAGGGATGTCGCATCTCGTGTACCCGGGCGCCACCCACAAGCGTTTCGAGCACTCGCTCGGCGTGATGGAGTTGGCGGGTCGCGTGTTCGACGTGATCACGCGACTGGAGAACGTGCGGCACGAATCCGTGCGCCAGATGGTTCCCGCGGACGATAAACTTCATTACTGGCGTCGTGTTCTCCGCATGGCTGCGTTGTTCCATGACGTCGGCCACTTGCCATTCTCGCACGCGGCCGAGCGCGAGCTATTGCCGAGCGGCTGGGACCACGAACGTTTGACGGTCGAGATCATCCGCAGTCAGGAGATGGTCAAAGTGTGGGAGGCAATGACGCCGCCCCTGCGCTGGCTCGACATTGTCAAGCTGGCCGTCGAGCCCGAGAAGCGAAAACGCTATGTGGAAGCGGGAGCGCTGCCGCCGGAGGTCAAGTCCATCACTGACTGGGAGACAATTCTGAACGAGCTGATCGTCGGCGACGCGTTCGGCGTGGATCGTATGGACTACCTCCTTCGGGATTCGCATCACGCCGGAGTCGCTTACGGACGTTTTGACCACTATCGCCTGATCGACACGTTGCGTATCCTCCCGAAGGAACACGAGGAATCGCAGGAACCAGCGTTAGGCGTCGAGGAAGGTGGCCTGCACTCAGCAGAAGCGCTGCTGCTAGCCCGGTACTTCATGTACACGCAGGTTTATTTTCATCCGGTCCGCAAGGTCTACGACGTGCATCTGAAGGACTTTCTCGCGATGTGGCTCAAAGCGCAGCACGAGGACGGCAAATTCCCGACTGCGGTTAATGACCACCTAGACCTAACAGACAACGAGGTCATGGCGGCGATCCTAAAGGCGGCGCGCGAACCGAAAAACGCGGGTTACGACGCCGCTCGTCGCATCGTCGAACACGATCATTTCCACCTCCTGTATAAGCGGAACCCGACTGACGCCGGGGTGAACCGGGCAGCGGCCGAAGCGGTCTATGAGGCTGCCTGCGAACGGTTCGGTAGCGACAACGTCCGGCGCGACGAGCGCCCCGCCGAGGGCGAAGGCCCGAACTTCCCTGTTCTGACCGGAGATCAACGGGTCGAATCGTCCCTCAGAATCTCAGACGTGCTGCTGAAGATTCCGCCCGCCTCCTTCGATTTCGTGTTCGTTCCAGGCAGCCTGTTCGAAGACGCCGAGAAGTGGCTTAGGGACGAGAAACCTAAGATCATTCAGAGCAAAGAGACGGAGGAGACCGATGGATCGACCACGCCGTGACGTCATCTTGATTCGTCTGATCGAGGCGCTCCGGGAGCGAGGGAGCTGGTGCGGCGCGACGCACGTCCAGAAGGCCATGTTTTTCCTTCAGGAGATGGCTGGGGCGGATACAGGCTTCGAATTCACCCCGTACAAGCACGGTCCCTTCGGATTTGACCTGCAGGATGAGCTGACTGCGATGCGCGCCGACGAGCTGGTTGCGCTGCAGGTTCAGAACCCCGAGTACGGCCCCTCGCTCGTCCCGGCAGCCGCTGCGAATTCCCTGAAACAGCGTTTTCCCAAGACGCTAAGGAAGCACGAGCCCCTCATCGAGTTCGTCGCGGAGAAGCTGGGCGACAAGAAAGTTGTTGAGTTGGAGCGACTCGCCACAGCGCTGTACGTCTCTCAAGAGGTTGGGGTTGGAACTGACGCAAGCACCCGCGCCGAGCGTGTCCATGCAATGAAACCTCACATCTCCGTCGGCCAGGCATTGGAGGCGGTACGAACGGTCGACGACTGGAGACGCGAGGCAACCAAACTGAAGTCGGAGTGATTGGACACGGTTCGAACTCTCTTGCGGCGAAGGCCGCGGCTGGGGCTGTCGCGAGACGAGGCGCCGGTGGGCAGCCGCGAGCCGCAGAGGAACCGTAACTTACTGAGGCTGAAATCCGCCCAATCCCGCCCCCGCCCCCGCCCCCGCCCGTGCCGCCCGCACAAACCCGAGGCACGATTCCATCGCGGAGCCAGCGGGCGACACGTGTGAGAAGGGCGCGCCGCTGGCGCCGAGGCAGTCCGCTCCCTCATCCCGGCGCGCCGGGACGGTTCGGATGCGGCCCGTCGCTCGCGCTCCGGGTTGTCACGGACGTCCGGTACGGAGCCCGGACGATACATCTGACCGGTTGTAAACCGGTGCCACGCGGCGGTCCGTCGGCCGACGAGACGTCGGCCGCTACTCCTCGTCGGGCAGCACGGGCTGGCCGGGCATTCCCCGTATCCCCGGCGGCGGTGCCTCCGGCTTTTCCGGCTTGTCGGACTTCACATACTCGTCCAGGCCGCGGAGGAGCTTTTCGCAGTCCGCCGGGCGCATCAGGAAGACCCGCTTTTCGGCGACCAGGGCCGCGTGGAGGGGCAATTCGCCGGGACGGGCCTGGGCCATCCGCAAAACTTCCTCGTGGCCGTCGGCCAGCCGGATCGTCACGGTCGCGGGCGCCTCCGCGAGTCCCGCGGCGACCAGGTCGCCGTCGCGATAGGCGACGAAGGTTTCGGCCCGCATCTGGGAGACTTCCTTGATGAAGTCCTGCACCTTCTTCTGAGCCAGCTCGACGTACGGATCGGGGGCGTACTTCCAGGTCTTGTCTTCGCGGACCAGCTCGAGCGTTCCGCCGGTCGCGGCGATCTTGATGCCGACCACATCGTCGGGCTTGAACGCGAACAGCCGCGGGTCGATCAGCTCGGCGGTCAGTACCTTGTACACCGTCTCGTCCAGCTCAAAGACGTACGGATCGTCGTCCTTGCGCGCGTAGGCCACGTTGTCCTTGCGCGCCACACGCAGGGTGTGCGACTCGGCCGACGTAACCTCGGCCGTCGTAGGCTGCGTCGCCGACGTCGGAGCCTCGGCCAGCTCGAAACCGATCCAAAGCGCGGGGCGGTCCATGCCGTACCGGGCGCCGTCGTCTTTGCCGACGACGCGCTTGGCCCGCAGGTGGGACAGGTCGTTGACCAGGTTGCTCACGGCGCCCTGCTCGACAGGGGCGTCCGCCGGCTCCACTAGCTTCCAGCTCCCGGCCTCCCGCGTGAGCCCGTACCTTGCCTCCCGGGCTAGCCCGTACGGTGCCATCCACCGCGTCATGCTGATCATGTGCAGCCGGTCCTGGGCGAACGAGAAGATTTCCCGCGCGCGGAGGGTCAGCGGGCTCACGACAAACCGATTCGCCTGCGCCTCGCTGATGACCACGACGCCCGGCTCGCCTTCGCGCTGCGCGTACGCGTTGCGCCCGCTGGCCGTTTCAGCCCCGATGCGCAGCGTGATCGGCGTCAGCGCTCCCGACACCGTGGCGGTCAGCACGACGCGCGGCTGGTCGAGACCATACGTGGCGGGCTCTTTGGGCTCGTCGATGTAGCTGATCGCCGACAGGTTGGCCAGCGCATCGACGAGGTCGTTGACGGCCTCGGGCTCAAGCTGGGCCAGGTCGCCCGTCCCCTGCCACACGTTGTTGACCTTCTTCAGCACGACGGAAGAGCCCCCGACGGTGAGCTCCAGTTGCGCGATGTCCGCGGCCTTCACGCGCGTGACGCGCGGGTCGCGCAGCTCGCCCAGCTTGGGGATCAGGTTGGCCACGCCCGAACTGGCGACGATTTCTACTCCCGGACTGGCCTCGGTCCTGGCATAACGCTGTTCCGATTTCAGGTCGGCGAAGCCGCCGATGACGAGCCGCTGGGTCTCCGTGACCGTCTCGGTCTGCGGGGCGGCGCCTTGCTCCGGCTGGGTCTCGGGCGCGGGCTTCTTGCGCGTCTTTTCGGTGGTCACGGTGACGGTCGCGAACGGCTCTTCGAGGCCGTAGGCGGCCGGCGACTCAGGGGCGCCCTCGACGTAGTCCGCGGCCTGCAGCGTGCTCAGTGGCGTGAGGATCTTCTCGCGGATCTTGGTCCGATCCGCGGGCGCCCGCAGCGGCGCATCAATCACCCACTCGCTGTCGGCGCCCCGCGAGAACTCGTACGTCTGGCCCTCGTGGTCGATGCGCACGCGGACGGCCTCATCGGGCTTGAAGCGCAGCAGCGTCTGGACGCGGAAATCCTTGACCTCCTTGTCGAACTGCGGCTTCAGGTCGCGCATCGTAAGCTGGATCGGCTGTTGGCCCCCGACCCGCACGTACATGTCGCTGGACATGGGCGCTTTCTTGCCGATCTCCAGCTTGAATGGCCCGCCGTCCTTGTCGGTCAGGCTGATCGTGGCCGCCGGGGGCTCCAGGCCGGCGTCGGCTGCGGTCAGCGCGCTCTTCGTCCCGGCTGGCGCGGCGGCCCGCGCCTGCAGGTTGGCGATCGTGCGGGCCAGCGCCAGCACCTTGTTCCCGTCGGCCGGCACCGTCAGCGGCTGCGTCATGCGCCACTCGCCGGGCACCTTCATCTCGCCCTCGGTGTCGATCCGCTCGAACACCATGGGCGGCTTGCCGGGGCGCTCCAGCTCGACGCGCACAAGCTGATCATCCTTGGGCTGCGGATCGAAGACGTACTTCTGTTCGTCGGTCTTGACGGGCGGAGCGGCCTCTTCGGTCGCGGGCGTCCGTGCCTTTGGGAAAAACAGCCACACCGCAAAGACGATGACGAGCAAGACCAGCAGCAGGACGGTCGTCTTGAAGTTCATGGGCGGTTTTCCTCCGCTCGAACACGAATGACCAGTGGCTGCGCTACTTTCGCCGCACGATCCATACGCCGAAGCCCGCCACCAGCGCCAGCACGGGCCACACGCCGACCAGCAGCCAGGGCAGCCGCGCCGTCCACGCCTCGTTGAGTTTCGTGAGGCGCGGCAGCTCGCCGGCGTGCGGTCCCACGGCGATGCGGTTGGCCTCTCCCGTCAGCCAGTGCAAGGCGTTGATCAGCAGGTCACTGTTGGCCGGATACAGCGGGCCAAGCACGAGCGCGTTGCCGCGCTGTTGCAGGCCGGAGGCCTGGGCGAACGCGTCTTCCGCGAAACGCTCGCTGCCGAAGACCACGATGCGCTGCGGCTTGGTCGGTGCACTCGTCGTTCCTGCGCCGGCCGCCTCTTTGGTGGCAGCGACGACGATGGGGAACGGGGTCATGACGTCGGTCGGCCCCGGCCGCACGCCCTGCGTGCGCTTCCATTGCTGTTGCAGCGCGCTCAGGTCGCTGCACGCCCACGCGTCGGTTGTTTTCTTCACTTCTGCCACGACTTCGATCTTCTCGCCCGCGGGCCGGCTCTCGGCAGGGAGAATGCGGATGGGGGCTGCCAGGACGAAGGCGGCCCGGTCGGCGGCCAGCGGGGCACCGATCGGGTGCTCCATCAGCCGGACTACATCGTCGGTAGTGATCACCTCCGGTCGCCCGGCGGGGGCCCATTGGTCCTTGCGCTCCGGGTGCGGCATGAAGTGCAGCGTCAGGTCGTTGTATTGCACGTCCACGCCCCAGGTGGACTTCAGATAATCGGCATATTCGTAGGTTCCCACCGCACCGGGGTACGGCGCCGTCGGCGGCGCCCAGCCCGCCAGGAACACCGCCATCCCGGACGCATTGACCGTGTCCAGCACGATCTTCCGGTCCTCGGGCGTCATGCCGGCCTTCGGCGACGGACGGCGGGGATCGGATTGCTCCGGCGGCTCGGGCGGCAGGACGATGTACAGAGTGCGGATCGTGTTCTCCACCTTCGGCGGCGTCTTCTGCTGGGCGACGTCCCACTCCTGGGTCACGAAGCCCGCCTTCTCCAGCAGCGCGTTCATCTCCTGATAAGGCGCCCGCGGCATCTGCTGCATCATCATCGGGTTCATCTGGCTGAAGTCCGGCCGCAGCAGCGGCTGACCGCCGTAACGCACGAACACGACCGCCGTCTTTTCCTTTTGCGTGAGCTGGAGGACGGCGGACGAGACGGCGGTTTCGCCGGCGAACACGCGGTCATCGCCGTCCGGGCCGGTCGGGGCGCCCGGCTCCGAGGGCGGCACCCACAGGTCCCAGAACGGGACGATCTTGGCTTCGCGCTCGGTCTCGACAAGTACCGGCGGGCCGGTCCGCCAGCGGGTCAGGCCGCTGTACAGTTCCTCGACCTTGACGTCCTTGAGGTTCTCGGTTTTCTGGACGAGGTCGCGCATCTCCTTGAGGACGGGCTCGTAGCGGCCCGGCGCGTCCTTGAAGAAGGTCTGCAAATCCGGGGTGATTTCGGCGCTGGACTGCCCGTCGGTGCTCATCCAGGTCGAGGCGTCGCGCAGCAGCAGCTCCGCGTTCTTGACGGACTCGCGCACGTCCTTCACCGCCTGGCCGAAGCGCGGGACCTCGCCGTGCGTGAGGTCCTGGATCTTCTCCTGGGTTTCCGCCACGTCGCGGCCAATCTGGCGCAGGTTGTTGCGCACGATCGCGAAGTTGCGGTTGCGGGCAAGCTGGGCATCGCCGCGCGCCAGCTCGTCCAGCCGCGCGATCTCGCTCTCGGCCAGGGACTTGATCTGCTCGGTGAGCTCGGCCGACTTGGCCAGGGCTTCCTGGTGCGGCTGGGCCTCGTTCTTGTACGCCGGCAATTCCATCAGCCGCGCCAGCAGCTTGTCGGTGGAGCCCTTCTCCGTCGACGGATCGAGCAGGGCGGTCGTCACGTGGCCGCCGCCGGCCTGCTCGTACAGGTCGAGCAAATCGCGCATCGCCCGGCGGCGCTTTTGCCCGACCTCGTCGCGCTTGTCGGGCTCGGCGAACACCGCCGTGACGCGGACGTTCTGGTCCAGGTGCTTGAGCAGCTGGGCCGTCCGCGAGCTGAGGCTGTTGCGGCCGGTGCCGGTGAGATCGGCCTGGAAGTTGAACTTGTCGGTGATCCAGATGACGGCGACGACGACCGCCGCCGCCAGGATCGCCTGCACGATCACGTTGACGCCGAAGACGAGCCGGCGCCTGGGAGCATTCATGGTGTCGTTTACCGCCATCGCCGCGACTCCACCACTTTGACCGTCAGGAACAGGAAGAGTGCCGCCGTCGCCAGGAAGAACACGATGCCGTCGAGCTCGACCTGCCCGCGGGCGAACTGCCCGAAGCGGCCCATGATGTTGATCTGTTGCACGAATTCGCGCTGCCAGCCTTCAAACCGCCGCACCAGGCTGTAGACCGAAAGGACCAGCAGCATGAGCGGCAAGGCGCCCAGGATCCATGCCACGGCCTGGTCCTTCGTGAGGCTGCTGGCGAACATGCTGAATGCCGTGAAGGAGATGCCCAGCAACAGCAGCCCCAGGTACAGCGCGAAGACCTCGCCCCAGTCGGGGTTGCCGAAGACTTCCATGAGCAGCGGGTAGATCAGCGTGCCGCCGATCATGATGACGTAGAAGACGAGCGACGCGAGGTACTTGCCAAAGACCATCTGCGCGTCGGAGATGGGCGCCGTCATCAGCGTCTCGAACGTCCCGCTGCGGTACTCCTCGCTTAGCGTCCGCATGCTCATGGCGGGGATGACGATCGTCAGGATGAACGGCGTCCACATGAAGATGTCGCGGAGCGTGGCCGGCTTGCCCGGCCCGAACGCGTCCGCGTTCCAGATCGTGATCGCCCCGGTGACCAGCCAGAAGCCGGCAATCACGATGTAGGCGATCGGCGAGCAGAACAGCGACAGCAACTCGCGCTGCGTGATGGCGCCCAGCTTTCTCATGGCGGATCTCCTGCCGCATTACCCGGCAAAGCTCCGCTTTGCGCTACTTGGCTCAGAAAAGGTGTCAGGAACCTTTTCCACCACGAGTAGTGCAAAGCTCTGCTTTGCGAGGGACCAGTAGTGCAAAGCTCCGCTTTGCGCAGGAAAAGGTTCCTGACACCTTTTTCTGACACCTTTTTCGTTGGGCAAAGCGGAGCTTTGCACTACTTGTCTGTTGCCCGCGCATCGATAATGGCCTTTACGAAGAAGTCCTCCAGCGACGGGGTCTCCTGCCGCAGCTCGCGGATGGCCCAGCCCCGCGCCGTCGCCGTTTCCGAAATCGCGCCCAGCGTGTCGTTCCGGGCCGCGATGTCCAATCGGGTCCACCCGCCGGTCGCGGTCGCCCGCACGTTCACGATGTCCGGGAGCTTCTGCACGGCGGCCGCGACTTCCTGTTGCGGGCCCCTGAGCTCCGCGTGCACGCGCCGCTCTCCGCCGACCTGCGCCTTGAGCTGGTCTACCGTCCCGGATGCGATGATCCGTCCTTCGTGGATGATCAGAATGCGCTGGCAGATGGCTTCGACTTCGGAAAGCGTGTGGGTGCTGAACAAGATGGGGTGATCGGCGGCCAGCTCGCGCAAGAGGGCCCGCGTCTCGCGGACCTGCGTCGGGTCGAGGCCGACCGTGGGCTCGTCCAGGATCAGCACTTTGGGGCTGTGCAGCAGTGCGTCCGCCAGGCCCACGCGCTGCCGGAACCCGCGCGAAAGCTGCCCGATCGGCCGTTCGATCGCGTCGGCCAGCCAGCAGCGCTCGACGACGCGCGCGATGGCCGCGTTGCGCTGCGGGCGGTCCATGCCGCGCAGCTTGCCGCGGAAGTTCAGGTACTCGCGGACACGCATCTCGGGGTACAGCGGCACCGCCTCCGGCAGATAGCCGACCACGGACCGCACCGCCAGCGACTCCTGCACCACGTCATGCCCGGCGACGCGGGCCGTGCCGGCGGTCGGCGGCATGTAGCCGGTGAGGATGCGGAGGGTCGTGGTCTTGCCGGCCCCGTTGGGGCCGAGGAAGCCGACGATCGTGCTCTGTTCCACCGTGAATGAGATGCCGTTGACCGCACAGCGATTGCCGAAGTACTTGGAGAGGTTTCGGACTTCAATCATGCGCGTGCACCTCCCGCGACTTAGTACATTACGGGGCGCCGCCCGCCCGGGTTCAGTGCCGCTTCAAATATCCGGTTGGCAGGCGGAAGCTACCATGACGCCCGCTCGACGCAAGACGCCACGCGCTGACCTGCCGCAACCCGCAGCTTCTTGCGTGCGAACGAGGTTCGACATTGTAGGAACCCCGCGGGGAGTGTCAAGGCGACGGGCCCGGCGCGGGTCCGGGGGGTGTGACCACGCTTTGTGGCGGCGGATAAGGTCAGCGGGCAGAATACGTTGCGGTTTCGAGTTGGGGTGGTTTGGCAAGGAGGCCAAGGATGAGCGTGGAATCTGGCGATCGGGAGTTTGAGGCCTGGGCCGAGTCGATGCACGCGGAGTATGAGGCGTTTCTGCGGCAGTCCCGGCGCGCCGGGATGGGCGGCGATGCAGGCCGCTCGCAAGGGGCACTGGATCGCGGACACGGAAGAGCACGTGCGCCAGGCCGGCGAGGTGTTTCGCCAGCAGGCCCTGGAGAAGCTGCTGCAAGCGAAGGTCGCCGAGGGGCAGGGGTCTTTTTCCCCCTCCGCCGGGCGTGGGGTGGGCGAACAAGGGCCTGCGGCCGGTCACCCATCTGACGGCGGTGGGGCACGTGGTAGTCCAGCGGCGGGTGTGGCGGCGGCCCGACGGCGGGCTGGACGGCCAGAGCCACGACCGGCGGCGGGAATCGATCCGGCAATTCCCGGAAGAACCCAAACAAAAGACTCCTGACCCCTTTCTCCTTTCTCACCCATACTACTGCGTCGCCCCCTCAGATGTGGCACCCTTGGTTTGATCCTGGCTTCCGCCTGTCTGACCATCAGCAGGGCCGGATTGATTCAGCATCTCGGCTGCCTTGAGCTGCAATCGCGCTAGCAAATCAACGTATTGATCTCTCGGCAAGCACTCTCTCAGGACTCTGATTGGAGTTTCCTCAGCAAACTCGAGCAAATTCCGCGTCATCAGCTCAGACTGGCGGTCTGGCGGAAGCCCATCAAACGCCGAGTAGACCTGATGCTGGAAATCGGCAAACTCCGTCGCCCAGCGGCGCGAGGCTTCAATCGTGACTGCAAAGTACTCGCGAACGGACGCGAACTTGTGACCCTCCGCCTTCTGGATGTACTCGAGCGACCACGGCGCGTTCGGCCCCGCCCTGGTCACGATGGGTCCCTCAACATCAAAGGACCGTGGTCTCTCGCGTTCCGCGAGTGAAATCAAGCAGCGGGACCACATGTCAAACTGACGAAGGCGCTGACGCTGTTCCGGTGTATGAAAACGCATGCTGTTTGGGATCGCCAAGGGTGAAAACTGATCGAAAAAGAGAGCGCGTTCCTCCCGGATTCCCGCAACGGCCTCGTTCAACTGGTTGAGCTGGTGCCGATACCACTCATTGCCATACGCGCCCTGCAGGTCTTCAAAAGTCCGCAGGTTTATGTTCGTCGATTGGGCGGCTTCGCGCGCCCCGCTCTGAAATCCCTTCTTGCTCACGATGAACCCGGCATTGGCACCGGTACCAGCCATCACTGTGTGGAACGCGTGGACGGTTTCCTGCGGTACGGATGTGTCCCACCATTTGCATTCAACCAGAATCCGCAGCGTCACGCTGGCACGCTTGTCCTCCACGTATACGTCGATTTCTTTCTGCCCGCGTCCGCAGAGGGCGATCATCTTGGGCGACTCGGCGCGGTACCCCATCTCCTCGAAAAACTGCTTGACCTTCGCCTCAAGGTCAACCCAGCCAGTGATCTCGGAGTCCTTGATAAGCATCGGATTCTCCTATGGTGTGTACAGGAGCTCTTCAAGCTCATTCCGAGCTTCGAGCGGCGTATGCTCGCCCCCCGAACACCTCTGCAATCTCAAGGACCTTTCCAGGTCCGTCCAGCAGCACTTGGCCGCGGAAAACGGGGCCGACCGCCTTCTTCAGCTCCGGATCGTCTCTTCGAACGACGGCGCGCGGATTTCTTCGGCGGGCAGGCTCTGTGCCGGCCATTCCGCGCCGCCCGGGCCGAAATTCACCCGACGGGCTTCCTCCCAGTAGCGCCCCGCGTTGTGCTCGAAGGCGGCCCGCATGGCCAGTTCGGCGACCAGCCCGAGCATGATCGAGAAGCAGCCGAGCAAGAAGAATATCACGCCGACCAGCGGGGCCTTCCCCCAAAACGCCTTCCACGCGTCCTGCGAGTAAATCGCCTGCACTACTGCGAAGCACAGGCACAAGACCGCGGCGAGCCACGACCACTGCGTGATCTTCCCGAAGAAATGCATCGGCCGCGTGCGGTATTTCTGCAACATCCGCACCAGGATCAGGTCGACGGCGACCTTGGAGATGCGGCCGTAGCCGTACTTGCTTTGCCCGGCCGTGCGCGGGTTGTGCCGCACTACGACCTCGCAAATCCGTGCGCCGTGCATCGACGTAAAGACCGGGATGAAGCGGTGCATTTCGCCGTACAGGCGGGAATCACGGATCACGTTGGCGCGGTACGCCTTCAGCGTGCAGCCGTAGTCGTGCAGCTTGACGCCGGTGATGCGGCCAATGAGCCAGTTCGCGGCGCGCGACACTTGTGTGCGCAGCCACGGGTCCTGGCGGTCCTTGCGCCAGCCGCTGACCACGTCGTAGTTCCCCGCTTCCAGCTCGTCGCACAGCCGCTCGATCTCCTCGGGCGGGTTTTGCCCGTCGCCGTCGAGCGGGACGATGATCGGCGCGCGGGCGACCCAGAAACCGGCCATCAGGGCGGCGGTCTGCCCGAAGTTCCGCGCCAGGTGAATGACCCGCAGCCGCGGCTCCTGCGCCGCGAGCTGGTCGAGCAGCTCCCCGGTGCGGTCGCGGCTGCCGTCGTTGACGACGATGAGCTCGAAGCTGCGGCGTTGGCCGGCGAGGGTGCGGAGGAAGTGCCCGATGACCGTCGGGACGCTGGCCTCCTCCTGGAAGACCGGCACGACGACCGAAACTTGCGGGCGAATCAGGGGCATCGGCCGGTCCCTCGCGTACGCGGGCTACCCTTTCCCAGCGGCCAGAGCTACAGTAACTCCGCGGATTATACTGGATTGGCCGCACAAAGGCACCCCGCTGGCGAGGAAAACCAATGGCCGCGACGCCCGACGTAGCCGTGCTGCTGGGCAGCCAGAGCGACTGGGACGTGATGAAGGCCGCCGTGGAGACGCTGGCCGAGTACGGCGTTTCGCACGAAGCGCGGGTCTTATCGGCGCATCGCACGCCCGACGAGCTGGCGGCCTACGTACAAGAGGCCGACCAGGCGGGGACGAAGGTCTTCATTGCGGCGGCCGGGATGGCGGCCCACCTGGCGGGCGCCGTGGCGGCCCACACTACCCGTCCCGTGCTCGGCGTTCCGCTCTCAGGCTCGGACCTGAGCGGGCTCGACGCGCTGCTCGCGACCGTGCAGATGCCGGCGGGCGTGCCGGTCGGCACGCTGGCCATCGGCCAGGCGGGGGCCGTCAACGCGGCGCTATTAGCCATTAGCATCCTGGCCCTCGAACGTCCGGAGCTGCGCGAGAAGCTACGCGCCGCCCGGCAGAAACGCGCCGCCCAGTTGCTGGCCGCCAGGCTACCCTGACGATGTCCAGTCCGGCCTCCGACGATCTCCCGGCGCGGCGCTACGCGAAGGTGATCGTCACCGAGTAGCGACCGCTGCTGCCCATTCGCACTTTGCAACCGGCCATGCTACATTCTGCCGCATGCACGGGTCGGGGAATAATCCTGAGCCGCGGCGCGACTTGACTCCCGACGGTGCGCTGCACGCGCTGCCGCGCCCGCGGCCGTTGCTCGTTCCGGCCATCGCGCTGATGGCTGGCATTGGCCTTTCTGAAGCCGTCGGCCCCCTGGCGACATCGTGGCGCAGCGCGGTGGTCGCGCTGCCGGCCGTCGCGCTGGCGGCGTTCTTGCTGGCGCTGTGGCGGCGCCTACACCGCCACGTGCTGCTCGGGCTCGTATCGGCGATTGCCCTGGCGGCCGGGATTGCCCGCCACCAACAAGTGTACGATCGGCCGCCGCACCACATTGCGCATGCTCTCGCCGATGAGCCGGTGCTCACGCGGCTGGCCGGCCGGATCGTGACGCCGCCGATCGAGCGGCCGCCGCCGAAGCTGAACCCGAACCCGTTTCTGCCACTTGATCCAGCGCCGCGCACGCAGTTCGTGCTCGCGATGGAGGAGCTGCGCACGACCGAGCCGGCGACGCCGGCGACCGGCCAGGTGCGTGTTAGCGTCGAGGCTGCCGGGCTGGGCTTGAAGCTGGGGCAGCTTGTGCAGGTGACCGGCCGGCTATGGCAGCCGCGGGGGCCGCGCAATCCCGGCGAGATGGACTGGGCGCGCTGGTTCCGACGGCAACAGATCGACGCCGGCATGAGCGTGGAGGGCGGTGCGTACGTGTCGCCCTTGCCCGGCGAAGGGTCGCCGTGGTATGGGCTGATCGCGGCGTTGCGCAGCCGGGCGCAGAGCCTGCTCCTCGAGCCCTATGCTGACTTGGAGACGAGCGAGTCCGCGCGGCTACTTGACGTGATGATCCTCGGGCAACGGAGCATTGCTGACCACGCGCTGAACGAGGCTTTCCTGCGCGCGGGCGGCTTGCACTTCCTGGCCGTCAGCGGGTTCAACGTGATGGTGCTGGCGGGGACGGCTTGGTGGGTCGTGCGGCGTGTGCTCCGCCGCGGCGACCGCACTGCGGCCGTGGTGGCCGTGCTGCTGACGGTGCTGTTCGCGCTGGTGGCCGAGCCCAACGCTCCGATTCTGCGGGCCACCATCGCAGTCGTGCTGGTTGCGCTGGCGCGAGCGACCAGGCGCCCGATCTGTGCGCTCAGCTCATTGGCGCTGGCGGCGGCGTGCATCCTGATTGTGGACCCGAACGCGCTGTTCGGGGCAGCCTTTCAGCTCACGTTCGTCCAGGTGCTCGGGCTCATCGTCGTGTTTCCCAAGGTGTGGCGCGCGTTTTATCCTGGGTTCTCGCGAGTCGTGCTCCACCCGGGCATGTACGGCGCCAGGACGGATGAGCGCGACCATGGTGGGCATCCGGCCGAAGCGCAGACGGCGTCGGAGTATGGCCGGCTGCGTCCGGCCTGCTACATTAGCGCGTTGGTCCTCACCTGCGCATGCACTTGGGCGAGCGCGCTGCCCCTGGTTCTCTGGCACTTCGGCCGCTTGAGCTCTTGGGGGTGGCTTGCCACGATACCGTTGACGCCCCTGGTCACGTTGGTCACTCTGCTGAGCCTGTTCACCATTGCGGCCAATGCCGCGCTGCCGCCGCTCGGGGCACTGCTCGGCTTCGCGCTGCAACGGTCGGCCGACCTGTTGCTCTGGAGCGTGCGGTTGTTCGAGGACCTGCCGGGCGCGGTTGTCGATTGTCAGCCACCGCCGATCTGGCTGGTAATTGTCACATACGGCGTGCTATTGTTGCTGGTCGCGGTTCGGCGGACTCCGCGGGAAGTGGGGCCACGGCCCGGCCCGCGCCGGCCGCCACCTGTGGCCAGTCTGACGCTCGTCAAGGTCAACGCCGCCGCCCTGGTGGCTTTGGCGTGGATCGGGTGGATCGTCTTGCCGGCGAGTCGCGGGGTTGGGCACGCCGTGCATGTGCTCGCGGTCGGCAATGGCAGCGCCGTCTCGCTTACGACCCCGGACGGTAGCGCCGCCGTCCTAGACGTCGGCACGGATACCAACTCAGACGTCGGCGAGACGGCAGGTTGGGCGCTGCACGCCATCGGGATACGACGGGTCGACGACGTGTTCGTTTCGCACGCCCATTTCGACCATTACAGCGGGCTGCCCGCGCTGATGCGCCGACTGCCGGTCGAACGTTGGCTCACCAACACGTACTTTCTGCGCTCGAAGGCACAGCGCCAGCGCCTGAAGGAACTGCTCGCGCAACTCCCCCAGGGCAGCCCCCGGCCGACGGCCCTGCACGCCGGGGATCAGCTTCGGGTCGCCGATGCCACGCTCGACGTCCTCTGGCCGCCAGAGGGGCTGGACGAGAGCCGGACGGTAAACGACGGCTCGCTGGTGCTGCGCATTACGGCCAGGGGCCACACGGTGCTCGTGACTGGCGATGTGGAAGCGCGCGGCTTGGCGGACCTGTTAGAGGCCGAACGGGAGGGGCGAATAAGCCTAAACGCCGATGTCCTGATTGCCCCGCACCACGGCAAGGTGTTTCCGGGCGTGACGGAACGGTTCTATGCGGCCGTCGCGCCGCGCGTCGTGATCGTCTCGACGCGAACGCCGCGGCCGGAGCTGGAGTCACTGGTGGCGCGCACCCTGGGGCCGATAGCGCGCGTGCTGTTGACCGGAGAAGTGGGCAGCGTGACTGTGCGAATCACCCCGACGGCGGAGCTGCGCGTGGAGACGCCGTACGCGGGTCGGCCCTCCCGTTCGCCGCCGGAAACGGCTCCTACCGGCGCGGCGCCGGACGCGGGAGCGTGACCTCGCACTCCAGGTAGCGGCGGCCGAACTTGCGGCACAGCGGCTCACCCGGCAGGAATACGTCGACCGTGTTGTGGTGGAACCGCGGGTGCGTGCGGTCCGTGACCACAAAGGTGCGGCCGAGCGCCGGAATGTGGACTTTGGCACCGAACGGGATGTCGATCGGCGCCGCACACTGCCCTGTCCCCACGCGTCTTCCGGACGCCGTTACCCCCTCGTCGGCGTACGCCGTGACGCGGTAGATGCGGTGCAGCGTTGGCGCGCCGCGGTTCCGGGAGGGTGCTGACGCACCCTGGGGGGCTGCGGCGTGCTGTGGATCGAGCGTGTCCGCGAGCTCCTGCAACTCCAGGTTGGCGACCGGACCGTCAAACTCGGCCGCCGTCTGCAGATCGATGTCCACGTCACTTTCGGCCATCACGAACTGCGCTGCCCGCGGCTGATGCACGACGGACGCCGCAAGGTCCCTGGCGAGCCCCAGCGCCAGGATGGCGCTAGAGACCAAGCCGGTCCATCCGACCAGCGCATGCAACGCGGACAGCACGCTGCCCGTCCTCCGTTACCCAGTCATCCTGACTATGACAGCCGGACCAGCCCTGTCCGGCCAAGCCCACACCGCGGCCGGTCGCCCGCCGTGCCGCAGCGACACCAAAGGGGGTATTGTACCGACGGTCAGAACTGTTTCCAACCCCGCTGCGGAATTGACTGGCTGCACCGGGAGCTGTTCAATACCGGTGAGTGTTGCCCTGACGCTTCCCTGGCGGGCACGACACGGCGGGTCTGTTATTGTGGGAAAAGCGACACTCGTTTGGAGGTTTAATATGCGACGACCGCTGATCGCTGGCAATTGGAAGATGAACCTGGATCTGGCGCGTGGGCGCGAGCTTATCGCCGAAATTCGGGCGGGTCTGGACACAGGTGGGGTGCGCGACCAGGTGGAGGTGGCTGTTTGCCCGCCGGCGGTCTACCTGTTCCCGCTGGGCGAGGCTCTTAAGGGAAGCCCGATTCGCCTCGGCGCCCAGGATCTTCATCACGAGACGAGCGGCGCGTTCACGGGTGAAGTTTCGGCCGAAATGCTCGCAGAGACCGGCGCTAAGTACGTTATTATAGGACATAGCGAGCGACGCCACACCATTGGGCACCTTGAGGATGACCGGATGGTCAACCTGAAGGCCCGCGCGGCACGCCGCGCCGGGCTGACGCCGATCCTGTGCCTCGGGGAAACCCTCGGCGAACGAAACGCCCGGCAGACGCTGGATGTGCTCACGTTCCAGCTCACCGCCGGCCTGGTGGGCACGAAGCTTCGCGACAGCAGCGACCTCGTGATCGCTTACGAACCAGTCTGGGCCATCGGGACGGGCCAGAACGCGACTCCCCAGCAGGCCCAAGAGGCCCACGCCCATCTGCGAGCGCGGCTGCACACGCTCGCCGGAATAGTGGCCGACGACATCCGCATTCTCTACGGCGGAAGCGTGAAGCCCGAGAATGCCGGCGAAATCATGATGCAGCCGGACGTCGATGGCGGGCTGATCGGCGGGGCCAGTTTGAAGGCGGACTCGTTCGTTGGAATCGTGCGGGCGGCGCTGGCCAAAGTCGGCTGAAACGCCTATAGTGCCGGTTTCCGTTGGAGTGGCGCACTCCGTGGGCCCCGGCGGAGCCAGCGCGGAACGCGAGACGAGACCTGCGATGATCCTAGCCGCTTACTACCACACGCTTTGTGCTTTCCTCTTCACCACGATCGCTATCGTGCTCATCCTGCTGATCCTGTTGCAGCGCGGCAAGGGCGTCGGGCTGGCGGGGGCCTTCGGCGGCGCCGGCGGAACCACGGCCTTCGGGGCGAAGACCGGCGACATGCTGACCTGGGCCACCATCGTTGGGACGGCGGTGCTGCTGACGCTGACGGTCGTCTTGAACTTCGTCTTCGTGGAAAGCGGCCCTGGTTTGGGTGCACCCCCGCCGGCCGCGCCGACCACGCCGGGTGCCCCGACACAAATGCCGAACCCGTCGCCGACGCAAATGCCCGGCGGATTCCCGGGCCTGACCCCCGGAGCGTCTCCGACTCCCGCTCCCGGCGCGCTGCCGACTCCCATGCCCACGGCGCCGCCGACGCAAACGCCCCGTGCGACTCCGGCGCAAGCGCCCCCTGCGACCCCAACGCAAGCACCCGCTGCCGCTCCGGCTCAGGCACCCGCTACGCCGCCAGTCCAGAAACCCGAGGCGCCCCCGACTCCCGCGCCGGCCGGTGGCTGACGTTGACTTGCCATGGATGCTTGGCCCCTGTGCGTGTGCAACGGGGCCGCTGGCGCGCAGCGACACGTCCGGGACGGGTTGACCTGCGGAGTTGACCCCGTGCGGATCGGTGGAATCCAAGTATGATCCACTCGATGACCGGCTTCGGCGAGACCGTCCTCGAGCAGGGCGGGCAAGTCTACCATCTTGAGCTGCGCAGCTTTAATCAACGGTATCTAAAGACGACGCTGCATCTGCCGGACGACTTTGCGTTCCTGGAGAGCGAGGTCGATCGGCTGCTCCGCCGGCGCCTGACGCGCGGCAGCGTGACCCTGCGGCTCCACGTCCGCGATGTGGGTCCGCCGACCACGTTGGAGCTCAACACGGCCGCGGTTCAGGCGTTCGTCACGCAACTGCGCGCTGCGCTGGGCGATGATCCCCGTGTGACCATTGATCTGGCCACGCTGCTCACCCTGCCGGGCGTTTGCCAGACACGGGAGCTGACCGAGACCGAGCGCGAGCAGCGCTGGGCCATCCTCGCCAAGCTGACCGAGGCGGCGCTGGCGCACCTGATCGCGATGCGGGCCAACGACGGGCAGGCCTTGGCGAAAGACCTGGCGGGGCATTGCGAGCTCATCGAGCGCAGCCTCGAAGTTGTGCGGCAGCGGGCACCCGTCGTGCTGACGGAGTATCGCGACCGGCTCAAAGCCCGCGTCGCGGAGCTCATCGCGGACAGCAACGTACGTCTGGCGGAGGAAGATCTTCTGAAAGAGGTGTCCATCTACGCCGAACGCAGCGACATCAGCGAGGAGCTGAGCCGGCTGGCCGGGCACGTGGCGCAGTTCCGCGCGCTGCTGGCGTCCGCGGAGCCGGCGGGCCGCAAGTTGGAGTTCATCGCCCAGGAAATGCTGCGCGAGGCCAACACGATGGGCTCGAAGACCGGCGATCCCACGATCGCGCGCGAGATCATCGAGATCAAGAGCGCGGTCGACCGGCTGAAGGAGCAAGTGGCCAACGCAGAATAGAGAATACAGAATACGGAATACAGAACGACTCGCGGCCATCGATGAGTCGTTGCACTGTGGTGTGTATTCAGTGTTCTCGACTCTGTATTCTATATTCTGTACTTTGTATTAGTCGGCAACGCGGCCATGCTGATCGATACCCACTGCCATCTCACAATGTCCGCGCTCGCCGCGCAGGCCGACGACGTGCTGGCGCGGGCCCGCGCGGCCGGCGTGACGCGCGTGATCCTGGTGGCGGTCAATCCGGCCGACGCGCAGGCGGCCCTGCATCTCCTGGACGGCCGCCCCGACCTGTTCCTGGTCGCGGGGATTCACCCGCACGAGGCCGGGCAATGTGACGCGCCAATGCTGGATGCGTTGAAAGCAGTGCTCCACGGCGATGGTCTCGCGCGCGCGCTGAAGGCGCGCATCGTCGGCGTCGGCGAGACGGGCCTGGATCTGCATTACAGCTTCGCCCCGCCGCCACGTCAGGAACAGGTATTCGAAACGCACCTGGCCCTGGCCGAGGAGCTGGGCCTGCCGGTCGTGATCCATGCCCGCGAGTCCGAGGCCCGCGTCTGCGACATCCTGGCCGGGCACCCGCGGCTGGCCGGCCGTGTCGTGTGGCACTGCTTCTCGGCGGACACGCCGATGACCCGGCGCGTGCTGGACCTGGGCGGGTGTTGCTCGTTCACGGGCGTGGTGACCTTCAAGAACGCGGACGTCATCCGTGCGTCCGCCCGCCTTGTCCCACGCGATCGCATCCTGGTCGAGACAGACGCCCCGTATCTGTCGCCCGCGCCGGTGCGCAAGATTCGCCCGAATGAGCCGGCCTTGTTGGTACACACCGCGCGGTTTCTGGCCGATCTTCGGGGTGAGACGTTCGCCGAGTTTGCCGCCGCGACGACGGCCAACGCGGTCCGGTTTTTTGGCCTGCCCGAGGACAAGTTATGAGCTTGTGTCTGGTCACCGGAGGCGCCGGGTTCATCGGCAGCCACATTGTCCGCCGGCTGCTCGAGCAGGGCCACCGCGTGCGCGTGCTCGACGACCTGAGCACCGGCAAAGCCGCCAATCTGCACGAGGTCGCCGCTCAGGTCGAGTTCGTGGAAGGCGACATCCGCGACGTGCCCACGGTCGAGCGCGCCATGCGCAACGTGGAGGTGGTCTTCCACCTGGCGGCGCGGGCCAGCGTGCCGCGCAGCATCGAGCAGCCGCGGGCCGCCAATGACATCAACGTGACCGGCACCCTGAATCTGCTGATCGCCGCCAAGGAGGCCGGCGCCCGGCGGTTGGTGTATTCGGCCAGCAGCAGCGCGTACGGCGACACGCCGGCCATGCCCAAGGCGGTCGATATGTGTCCACGGCCGC
>Ga0315285_10000503_pt1 | contig 40418 bp, 5 predicted proteins | sample YL17G09_36_MG_FD_203698 | JGI IMG/M metagenome (GOLD analysis project Ga0315285, IMG submission 203698) | Sediment microbial communities from Yellowstone Lake, YNP, Wyoming, USA - YL17G09_36 | ecosystem: Environmental > Aquatic > Freshwater > Lake > Sediment | place: USA: Wyoming | collected...
GCAGCTTGCTTGCGACGCGGGAAAATCTTTCAGATACGTCAAGCCGAGCCAGGTCCATGTTTGTTCCCGGGGCAAACCACATCTGGATTATAGACTGGCCCTCTTCGGAGATGGAAATAAGGTTCTTAAGATATGTAGCGGTGCCGACAGATTCCTCGATAGGCTTTGAGACAAGGTTCTCGACCTCAGAGGGAGGCATGCCGCCTCTTATATTGATGAAGATGCTTATTACGCCGTAGCTGAAATTAGGATAAAGTTCGACAGGGATCCCCACCATGCAGATAAGGCCTATGATTATGATGCCTATAAACAGCATCGCGATCGTCACAGGTCTTTTTACGGAGAAAGTAGGTAGGCCCATGGTTAGCCTTTTAATTCATAATAACGGCCGACAGCGTAAGGACCAATGCCTTCTATGACACCCTGGTCGACCAGGTCTTTTAAGTCCCTGCCGGCGGTGGCGATGGAGCATTTAAAGATCTTCGCGTATTCCACTCTTGAGATCTTCCCTTTTTTCTCAAGGTAGGCAACTGCTTTTTCCTGCCTTTTATTTAGGACTGCTTGTTTCTTCTTCTTTTCTTTTACGGCAGGGGCTTTTTCTACGGGTTTTGGCTTTTCTATGCCAATGGGTTTTATTTCGACGATAGGCCTTTCTACGAACGGCGCTATTGGTTTAGGCGTTGGCTTTTCTTCTATAATTATCGGTTTTATCTCAGGCGCAATGACTGCTTCCGCGTTCTCTTCTTCTTCGGCTATTTCTATTTTGCCTGTCTTGGGAGGTTCCTGAACCCGGGCTTCCTGTTTTCTAAACTTTTCCAAAAATCCGTCAACGACAAGATAGATAGCTGGGATAAGATTCAATGTCAAAAATGTGCCTAAAAACAGCCCACCCATGATCGTCAAAGCCATAGGTATCTGCACTTCCGTGCCTTCCGCGAGGCCAAACGTCAAAGGCAACAAGCCCAATAAAGTCGTAAGCGCCGTCATAAATACGGGCCGCATCCTTGTCTGGCACGACTCGATGATCGCGTCATGGGCGCTCAAGCCCTTGTTTCTTAAAAGATTGGCGTAGTCAACAAGGACGATGCCGTTATTTACTATGATACCTGTAAGGATGATTATGCCCAGCATCACCATTATACTTAAAGGGGTGTGGGTTATAAAAAGCGCCGCAGCCACGCCGATGACGCAAAGCGGGAACGTAAACATGATGACAAATGGCTGCCAGAAAGATTCAAACTGGCCGGCCATTATCATGTAATTCAAAAGGACCGCGAGTATCAATAAAAACACAAGGCTGCTATTTGATTTCTGTGTCTGTTCATACTCGCCTGTCTTTATGATGGAATAACCTTCAGGCTTTTTTATCGTGTTTATGTTTTCATCGATCTCTTTGATAGCATCGCTTAATCCCCTTTTATACAAATTAGCGGAAACTAAAACAGTGCGTTGCTGGCCTATCCTTTTGATTTCCGTGGGGCCCTTTCCTATTCCAAGCGTCGCCACATCTCCCAAGGGAACGTCTATCCCTAAAGGAGAGTGCACCAAAAGCTGCCTGACTTTGTAGAAATCTTTTCTATCTTGGGGCCTTAGTCTGACCCTTACGTCAATCTCCCTTCCTTCATGCTTAAACTTAGTGGCTACGAATCCCTTTATAGCTGTCTGGGAAGTAAGCGCTATATCGCTGACCGATAAATTGTATTCCGCCGCTTTATCCTTGAATATGCGGACTTTTGTTTCAGGAGATGGAGGCACTATTGAATCTTTTATCCCGTATATGCCCTTGATCGTCTTTATCTTTTCCTTGACCTGCTGGGCGAGGTCCTCTAAGACATTCAGGTCGTTTCCCTTGATTTCCAACACCACAGGCGCGCCTGCCTGGAACGCCGAAGCAAGCTCGGTCTCTTGCAATACATATTCAGGCTCGCCGCCTTCAAGATTCTCTTTCTCAACGTCGTTTTTAAGTTTCTGGACAAGTTCGGATGTCGAGATATACCTGTAACTTTTGCCGAATTTGCCGAATTTAGCCTTTGGCTTAAGCGTGATCAGGATCTGGCCCTGGTTGGGCCCCAGCGTTTCTATTGACTCCGCTTTTTCTTCTTCTTTGGTCGAGCCGACGTTGACTGTCGTATAGAGCGTCTCGGGATATTTCAGCAATAATTTTTCTACTTTGCTTGCGATCCTGTTTGTGACTTCCACCCTTGTGCCTGGGAGCATCGTGACTTTTACCATGAACTGGCCCGTGTCGACTCTGGGTAAAAGTTCCCTGTTTATTGTAAGAATATAAAAGACGCTTAAGCAAAACAGGGCAAACGCCAAAATGAAACTGATGGCCTTGTTGTTCAAAACCAGGTACAAGGTCCACATCATGAAGTCCCTTAACTTTTTCTCAAACAACGCGAATAACCCTGTTTCTTTTTCTGTCCCAACATAGCTTACTTCTTTTTCCTTGGACGCCAATACAGGCACAAGCGTAAACGCGATCACTAGCGAGGCTAGTAAAGAAAAAGTGATCGTCAAAGCAAGTTCCTTGAAGAATTGGCCGACGATCCCCAATACAAATATCATCGGCAAAAATACGCAGACTGTCGTAAGGGTCGAGGCGTTGACAGCGCCTATGACTTCGTCTGTGCCGACTATGGTCGAGTCTTTGGCAGGCTCGCCCAGTTGCCTGTGCCTGAAAACATTCTCAATCACAACGATGCCGTTATCCACAAGCATACCGACGCCCAGCGCCAAGCCTCCGAGTGAGATCTGGTTTAATGATATCTTGCAAAAATACATTAAAGAAAAAGTCGCCAATATTGAAAGTGGTATGGTAAGCGCGACTATGAAGGCGTTGCGGAAACTGCGCAAAAAGAAAAACAAGACTAAAAACGCCAAAATGCCGCCCTGCACGGCTGCGTCCCTGACGCCGTTTATCGCCTGGGAAATGATTATTGACTGGTCAAAGACAACTGTTATGTTTATGTCGTCGGGCAGGTCTTTTTTAAGCGCGGCCAGGGCTTTTTTTACGTTTTTCGCGACCTCCAGCGTAAAGCCTCCGGCCTGCTTTTGTATAGATAATGACAGCGTGTCGGTTCCGTTAAAACGGGAGTAGCTTGTTTTTTCTTTGAATGTGTCTTTCACATCCGCGACATCGCCTAAATATATGACACGGCGGTGCGCCTCTTTTTCTTTTCTTTTTGCCTCCCGCTCAGGCTCCGATTCGTATTCAGTCCTGTCGGCGCGCCAGAGAGAACTTTCTTTTTTATCAAGGTCTATGACTACATTTGAGATCTCGGGTACGAGCTTGAATTCGCCCATGGCCCTTACCAGGTATTCATAAAAAGTTTCTTCTATTGTTCCCGCGGGGAAGTTAAGGTTTGATTTTGAGAGGGCATCTGAGATCTTCACTATCGAAAGGTCAGCCGCGGCAAGCCTTGCCTGGTCGACTTCGACTACTATTTCTCTTTCAAGCCCGCCGCTTAACGTGACAGCCGCGACGCCTTCTACTTTTTCAAGCTCGTTTTTTATCTGCTTTTTCGTAAACTGCAAAAGGTCGTACGGCTTGCGCGCGCTTCCTTTTTTGCTTGTCACGTTTAGGACCATTACAGGCCGCTCAAAAGGGTTGTATTTCAGGACGACAGGGTCCTCGGCGCCTCGGGGAAGTTTTTCTTTAACAAGGTCTATTTTTTCGCGCACGTGTAGCGCGGCAAAATCCATGTTGCTGCCCCAATCGAATTCCGCCATGACAAGGGACGTCTCTTCTTTTGAGGTCGAGGTTATCCTCTTAAGCCCGGGCACCGTGCCGACGACTTCCTCTATGGGCTTTGTGATCAACAGCTCTATTTCTTCGGGGGCCGCGTCTTTATACGCGGTCTTTATCGTCAGCTGCGGAAATGTGATAGGCGGATAAAATTCCTGCGGGAGGAAACTCCAGGATATAAGACCCAGCAAAAAAATGCCGGCGTAAAGCATCATTATTGTGACAGGACGTCTTACTGCAAAATTCGCGAAACCCATAGTTTCGTAACTCGCAAGTTAGTAACTCATGACTAGTAATTGCGCTGTGCGCTGGGCGCTTTGAGCTCATTGCTCATAGCTCATCGCCCAACGCTCTTCTCCAGCTTCTCAAGGTACTTCGGGAACCAGTCGGGAACGTTGTAGCCGAGCGAAACGGCCCTTTTATAATAGTACCGCGCCGCCTTTAGATCAGCGGGCGTTTTCCTCACAGCGGCGACAGCCAAAGCATAATTTGACTTGGGGTATTTCGGGTTTATCTGCAGGGATTTTTTTAAAGGTTCTATGGCTTTTTCAAAATTCCCTTTTTCCATGTAGACTATGCCTGTCTCGCAATATGCCTGGGCGTAATTCGGATTAAGTTTCAGCGCCTCTTTGAATTCATTAAAAGCCTCGTCAAGTTTTTTCTGGTCAACAAACCCCAGGCCCCTTTCGTAGTGGATCCTGGCGGCTTCTTTGTTCTGCGGGGAAACTTTCTCGACTTTCCCCTGGCAGCCGCAGGCTAACAACAAAACAAAAATTAAAAATAACGCTCTTTTCATATGTCTTGCCCTTTACTATCCGCTATACGCTATCCGCTAATAACTATTGTTCCGGCGCGACGATCTCCTCGCCGGTCTGTATTATTTCCACTTTCATGCCGTCTTCCAGTTTCTTTGTCGCGGCTTCGACTATGATCAGGTCGTCTTCAGTGAGCCCTTCCAAGATTTCCACCTGGTCAAAACTTGTGTGGCCGGGTTGGACATCCACTCGTTTTACGATATTGTCCCCGCCGACCAGGAAAACCGAATCGATCACCCCGTCGCCGTTTGAATCAAATGCCGCGCTTAGGGGGATAACGATAGTATCCGTGACCTGGTAGACATATATGTAGGCCCTGGCGAACATTCCGGGCTTAAGCTCCGCTTTAGGGTTATCTATCCTTATTTTTACAGGCACTGTCCTTGATTTGCCTTCGACAAACGATGGGATATTATATACCTTGCCCCAGAAGTCTATGTTCGGGAAAGCTTCCACGTTTATCTTCGCCTGCTGGTCAAGCTGCACTTTTTCCATGTCTTTTTCAATTATGCCTGCTTCTACGTAGACGCCTGTTATGTCGAAAATAGTGCCGACTTTGTTATTTGTCGTGACAAACTCGCCTGGTTCGACTTCCCTTGTGCCCAATACCGCGTCCATCGGGGCCTTTAATATCGTCTTCTCCACCTCAGCCTGGGCGAATTCCACTTCTTTGCGCGAGGAATTTTCCTGCGCCTTGGCGCTTTCGTACTCAAGCTGGGATTCTTCCAGTTTCATTTTTATGATCGCGCCTATCTCGTATAATTTTTTATTCACTTCAAGTTTTTTCTCCGAGATCCTTGTCGCGCATTCGGCTGATACTGATTTACTTTTGTTGTATTCAAGTTTTAAAAGAGCGTCTTTCTGGTCAAGCGTCGCGATGATATCGCCTTTGTACGCATAATCCCCCTCGTTGAAATTAAAAGCGCTCACGACGCCGTTTACCTCAAAGCGCAGGTCTACCTGGGTTATGCCTTTGACTGTGCCTAAAACAGGCATTACGTCTTCAAAAGAGCCCTTTGTTACTTTTTTGATCTTGACTTGGACCGGCTGTTCCCCAGGCGCTTCAATCCCAAGCTTTTTTTCTTTCGCGGCTTTCATGCCTGTAAAGAGTTTATTAAGCATGGCGCCGGGGCTGAAAAGCATTATCATGCCCAGGAGTATGGCTATTAATATAAATACCTTAAAAATGCGGCTTTTCATTATGCTTCCTCCTTAATATGGGCTATGCGCTGTGTGCTATGGGCTTTGGGCTCATAGCACAATGCTCACGGCTCAAAGCTCATCATTGCGGTAATTCCTGATAATCGATTATGCCTACCGCCTTATTTAATTTGGCGATAGCTATATAGTAACCGGAAAGCGTCGTGTTGTATAAAGTCTTCTCGTCGGTCAATTTTATCCATGATTCCATAAGGGCCGATAAAGGCGCTTCCTTCAATCCTGTCTGCAGTTGTGTAAGCTTTAATTCCTTTTCGCGGATCTGTATTTTGGTGGCGATATTTTTGACCTGGATCGCGGATTTTTCGCAGTTATAATAGGCATCCTTTATTTCGTATTCGACGTTGCGCTGCATCTCGACCAAGTCTGCCTTGGCTTTCAGGTACGCCACGCGCGCGGCCTGTATTTCCGAATTGCCCTGCATGTTGTTTAAGATCGCCAGTTCCGCATTGTGCGTTTCGGAACGGGTCCTTGTCGTCTCGCCTAACTTTGGCGCTGTTTTATCTTTGTTATAAGAATAAGAAAGCGTGTTGCCCCAGAAGCCGCGCGAAGCCTGCACGCCTATCGAATAATCGGTCTGCATCTGTAGCGTCTCGCCTACGTAAGCCGAGCCGGACTTACCGTAAAAACCGCTTAAATCGATTTTGAAACCTGTCTTTCCCCTGGCTATTTTTTCCTCGTACATGCTTACCTTGACCATCAGGTCGTTCATCAAAAGCTCTGGCCTTGAAGCGTAAGCCTGCGAAAGCGCATCGCTTAACTGGATATCCCAATATTTAAACTGGAGCCCTGACTTTGCCCTGATAGGCGTATCCTTATCAAGCCCCATGGCGTTTTGCAAAGACAGGCGCGAGAGGTCAAAATCTTTTTTCGCGGATTCAAGATTATAGCTCACCTGGTTAAAAGAAGACTCGACAGTCAGGCTCTCGACTTCCGTGACAAGTTCTTTTTCGCGGGCTTTCCTGGATTTCTCGAAAATCTCTTTTGCTTGTCCCAGCAATTCCTTCTGTATCTCAAGGTTGTCCTGGGCAGCTGTCAGATTATAATAGGCTTCCGCCACCTTGGCCGCCAGCTCGGATTTGACCTTGCCGAATTTGGCTTGCGCCACCTGGTAATTCAGCTTTGCCTGCTTGAATGTGTTCCACAGCCTGCCGGAATAATAAATGGGCTGGTCGATCTGGACGCCGTAGCGCTTTTCCGTGAAACCGACCTGGTACACATCGCCTTTTGTTTGCGTCGCGCGCAGCGTGATATTCGGGAACAGCGCCCTTCTTGCCTCGTCCACCTTCATTTTCTGCAATTTTATTTCCTCTATCGCGACCCTTGCCGGCAGGTGATTGGCAAGCGCGGTATCAAAGCATTCGTTAAAAGTAAGCGCTTCGCCTGAATACTCATCTATCAGCTCCGAGCCTTTTGCCTTCGCGAATTTCTTGGCCTCTATCTTGGGCGGCAGCGTCTCTTCCGCCAAAAGTGTTTTTTTGATATCGCCTATCGCGATGTTCAATTCGCCGCCGCTTTGCAAAATTGCGTATTTTGTATGCTTCCTCAGCTTGATCAAAACGTAATCTACCCCATAATATGAACTGTCCAGCCCTTTGGGCAAGGCATCGCCCTTTGCGATGATTTTGACCGACTCGACTATCCCTTGTTCATAATAATTATCTTTGGGGGAATTCGTATAGATGGTGCCTAGCGGGTCGACTACCAATTGCAGCGGGTCGCTAAGTTGGTAATAAATATATGGAGTAAACGCGTCGGTCAACAATGTGATGGCGGAGTTGTCGTCTTTATCGATTTTGTTTATATCGGTCAGTGTTATTACTTCTTCTTTCTTGACTACCAGTTCTTTTTTGGGGTTTTGGGTTGTTTCGCCGGCCGGGGGATCTTTTTTGACGACCATTACCTGCGGCTTGTCTTCTTTCACTACCGGTTCTTCTTTTTTTACCGGCTCCTGCTTTTGAACAGGCCTCTGTTTTGGCGCAAGTTTAGCCCCATACCCCTTCGCGTTTATGACCAGGTCGTTTCCGGAGTGCCTTACTTCGCACCCTGTATCCATCCTGAATTGGACAAGCACAAAATCAACCGAATAATAAGAAGGATCAAGCGTATCAGGTGCTGGTGTCTGGTCCTTTACTAGCTTTATACTTTCGACAAGCCCCTGGTCAAAGTAATAATAAGGCTTTATATTCGTGAAAAGTTTTCCGACAGGATCAAAAATTATCTGCTTGGGATCTTTTGCCGCGTAGGAAACAAACCTTATGGGCATTGTCGATGCGATCTCTATTTTTGAATCCCGCTCTTTGTTATCAACGTTTATATCTTTTAATATTGCTTGCGCCAGGGATTGCTTCAACTGCGCGGTCTTTACCACGCCTGGTTTTCCTATCTTGACAACAAGCGTATTTTTCAATTGAGCCAGTTCGTATTGGGCTCCTTTCTTAAGCTTGATTTCAATAAAGTCTATCGCGTTATAAAACTGGCCGGATATTTCAAGAGGCTTTCTGGGGTCTTTTACGATTTTTACTGTTTTCACCAGGCCTTTTTCTTCCTCAAAGTCAAACGCGCTTACAAGCTCAGAATAGACTTTACCTGTCGGAGAAACAATCAGGCTCGGCGTTTCGCCTTTAGTCGCCGTCAACATAAAGCCGGCCGGCTTATCAAGCTCAAAAAATACGACCGAGCCGGTCTTATAATTTTCGCATTTTATATCGATTATTTTGGGGTAATTGTTTTGGGTTTTTGCAGCTAAGACAGGTGCGGTAGAGGTAAACAGAAATACAGCCGTGATAAAAAGAATAAAAGATTTCTTCAAAATCTTTTCCTTTTTGTTCGATGATACGGTTGTCCCAATAAAAAAACTAGGCATAGCAAGTATTAAAAACTGCTATGCCTAGTTTATGTTAAATGCTTTTCTTTGTCAAACACTAATTTTGCATAAATTACAGGTTGGTAAGTAGCTGCTTTATTTCCCGCTGTAATTTATCCAACTCGTCTGTGCCTAACTTTATGCCGCCAAGATACGAAGCGATCTCTTGCGCGACCACAACCAGCTCAACGCCTGCGGGAACATTTTCATTCTTTGTCGTTATATACTTCACAGACTCGAATCTTACGCTCCTTGCTGATTCCTCAAGCCTGTCCTTTGCTTCCTCGACTGTCTTTGCGACAACGACGCCTTCAGGCACGCTTATTCCCGCCTTGTCAGTCACGATCGCGATTTTGACCTGCGCGTCAGTGCCGTTGTAAATCGCCGGGAGCACGTTTTCAAATTCGCTTGAGTATATCCTGGCGCATGGAAGCTGCGCTGGGCCTTTCTGCGCGTCAAACGCAGTCAAGGCTGTTGCTGCTTCCTTAGGCTGCGACTCAAACAAGTCTTCCACCTTCGAGAGGTCCTGCCTGTAAGAAGCCGGCAGGTTTACCATCGCCACCCTGTGGCCTGACGCAACAAGCGCCCTGTATGTCCCTGTCGCCATCGCGCTGTTTTCTTCGCCAAAGGTGAATTTCCTCCCTGGGACAGGGATGTCATTTTTATTCTCAAAAGTGATAATAAACAACACGTTGTTATTGACGCTTCCATGAAGCTGGTTGTCGGAATGCTGGAACCTGGAGCCTACTCCGAAAACAGTTGCCGGATGGGCGTCAGAATTATCCCTTATATCTGTCCTTATCTTCGCGAATGCTTCATTCAGTTGCTCGCCATCAGATGTATAAGGCAACAGGCCTACATAATCGCCCTCTTTCACGCTTGAAAGAAGCGCTCTTACAACATCTTTGCCTGAAGCTTTTTCAAGTGTTTTACCCTGTGCCTTTAATTTCTGCTCGATAAGCTTTAGCTCAGGCGCGCCTAAATAAAACGCTGCCTTATCGCTTGTCACGACGCTCGGGTTGCCGATAACGCTTGCTATTTTTTCTCCGGCCTCGACTTTGTCAAATATTGCTCTTGCCTGTTTCTTGCTAGCCTCTACTCCAGGCTGGTCAAATGGGTTTACTTCCATTTGTACGCCGACATAAGCCGTTGATATGAACAGGCGCGCGACAAGTTTTCCTAATTCATCGAGCGATCTTTGTTTAAGCGCCAATACGATGCACGGCCTTCCGCTTAGCGTCGTATAACTGAGGGCAGGCGCGTCCGGCGACACTATGACCTGGATGAATAACCTGTCCTTCCCGTAGACCTTGGGATCGCTTGATAATTTTTCCCCTGTCGTAAATAACGGGGCGCCCTGGCGTTTCCCAAGCGACTCGTTTACCAATTGCTGTTGGAACCATCCTATCGATTCCAAGGTCGGGTCTTTCGTTACAAATGTCCATTTATTATGCCCGCGGTTTAATTCGCTTGCAAGCATTTCTCCCAACAGTAACCCAACTGAATCTTCTGTCTCGGCTGTCTGGGTATTTTTTATTTCTTGCGCATAGCCTTTGATAAATTTTTCAGCGTCTATGCCCGCGAATATGGCAGGCGCCAAGCCAAACAACGACATCACCGAATACCTGCCGCCTATCTGGTCATGCGCGTCTTTTGTTTCGTTATTAAGGATAGTATCCCTGAACGCGAATTCTCCTTTTCCTATTGTGTTGCCTCCATCGGTTATGGCGAAATACTCTAAGTCTGGCCTCATTTTCTGGAACAAGGCGCATTGAGTGGTCGTCTCCGTAGTCTGGCCGGATTTGCTTGAAACAATGACTGCCGCGTTTTGCGGAACAGCTTCCAGCTGTTCTTTTAAATAAACAGGATCGACAATATCGATGACCCTCAAGTTGCTGTTGCGCGCAAAATCGGCAAGCATCCTTGCGCCTAAGCCGGAACCGCCTGTGCCCAATACGATTATATTTTGCGTCTTAACAACATTTTCGCCATAAGTATCATAGGCAGGCAAGCGCTCCATGAATCTTGGCACCAAAGTGATCCAGCCTGTCCAGTTTTCGGCGCTGTCCTTGGAGTCAGGCCCAAGTCCCGCGTTTTTGTTTGCCTGTTCCCAGAGTTTTTTCCTTGCTTGGAAATCCCCGAACATGCCGTCTCTGAAATTTTCCATCCTCTGTTGCGCGTGCATCGCGCCGGAGATTCCGCCTGGTTGCACCCCAGCCAATGACGCTAGCGCGACATTGGTATCAGGATACGCCTGCCGGCAGATCTGCTCGACTTGCGCCGCGTCACTGACTTTAAACAGCTTTAAAAGCGGGGCTGTTTCTTTGCTCTGTATAGGAGCAAGTTTCATGCCCAGCTCAGTTTCCGCTTTGTCGCGGGCATTGAGGAATACAGCCAGCATCGCTTTTGTAAGTGCCAGCGCGGGATATTCATTGGCTGCCTGCGCGCCGAATGTGATCTTCTCCGAGGTATTAGACCAGCCCCAGTAGAAAACGCCCAACGGCGTCTTGAAATAAAACACCCCGTCTACATCTATCAATGTAAGCGGTTTTGAAGCGCGGGTAAAATTTTTCCAGTCAACACGCTCAAAAGAAGCATCACCTTTAAAATACCCGGCGATCTCATCCGCCATCTGGATCATCACGCGTTTTTTCGCTGCGTCAACCATTTCCGTTCTTTGTTCAGGCAGGGCGTAAACAGGAGAGATGACACCTGTTTTTTCAAGGTTCTGCCAATAGCCTGCCAGGTCCATCTGGGGATCGTTGTATTTTTGCCTGAGACTGGAAAATGCCTTTACCCAGAAAAACATGAATTCAATGGTATCGTCAGCCGGGATCCCTTTATCGTTTGTCAAAAACATATGTAGCGAAAACTCCGACTGGTACATCCTGAAATCAGGATATTTCTTCATAAATTCAGCGACCGAAGAAAATCCCTTGCTCTTGGCCAATTGCGACATCATGACATCCATTGTCGCCTTGACTTTGGAGTGGCCCTTCGGGTGTATTTTGGCAACGCCGCCGTTTTTCTCTATGATCTGGGCGAGCTGCAGCCCCATGCGCGGGTCGCAAAGCATTTCCTTGTGCCAATCCTTATATTTGTAATCCGCCAACACGTATTCGGCGACCGGGCCAAAGACGCTGTCTCCCGGGAACAACACGCCGTTTTTGACGATACTTACCCTGTCGGCATCTAAGTCAAAGTTGAAAATAAACACATCGGGATTTTCCCTCGACCATTTCATTATGTCGCATTTCGGATTGGACAAAGCCACGTCATCCGCTCTTGATGGGTCGGGAAGACCGCCTTTTTCGCAGCGCGGGTCAGGCTCTGCCCTGAAGACTTTCACAAGATGGTCCCCGAACATGTTTTGCATGAATTTTTCGTATCCGGGCGCTGTGGCGCTTCCGCCTCCTAAATTGACAGCTACCTTCATAGGTGTCTTATCCAGAACAGCTTTTAGATCGCCATAGTTTTGTTTTAGATAATCAAAGTGCATTTTTCTTGCTTCGGCGCCTCTTGTGGTATCCACAGTCCCGGGTTTTTGGGCTTTTCTGTATTTTCCGGAAAGTATCTGTTCTTTCAGCGCCAATAGCATATCGCCGTATAAGGTAATATTGCCGACGATCGGCTTAAAACCGTTTGTGCCGATCTCGACGTGGCTTCTTGTTATATAAAGCCCTCCTGCCGCGTTAAACCGCGATACGCTCCTGTAACATTCGCCTGCTGTGCATTCGCCAAGCAAAATCACGTTGACGCCTGTTTCTGTCAGGCCCTTTATAAGGTCTTGCGCGATATTTTCAGAACTCGGGCCGTTATCCCTCCCCATAATAAAGGTGTCGCCCGGCTTTAAAGCCTCTGTCCTGTTGTGCGCCTCTGATTTAAATGACGCGCTACCCAAGGCCCTGCCAAACCACACGAGAAGCTCGTCGTCGACTTGCCTGGGGTATTTTTTCTGGTCGCCCATGCCGTCATAGAACCTGACGTCGTATTCTTTTACGATCGCGTCGAGTATTTCTTCTAGTGATTTTGGGGGCATTTTCCACCTTAAGATGTTTGGGTCCTCAACTATTATATCGTTGTTTTGTCCATCAGCAAGAGTTTTTCTTTCCTCATGCATGGCGCCGGCGAATTTGCCGGCCTGTTCGCTCCTTGCCTCTTTCTCTAATGCCTCAATATCATTTATTAACACTGTTGTTTCGGCAAGCAATTGCCTAATGACCGCGGTCTTGTCTGCGGATACCCTCATTAATTCTATGGGGCTTGATTTTTCCGCCAGGTATTTTATGGTGTCATCTTCGCGCACTGTTGTGGTCCATGAGGTGAATATACCGTTTGCTTTAGTGACCATCGCAGTATGGATGCCGCCGTTGTCTAAAACCTCTGATACCACAAAAAATTTCAGCGATTTCTCGCCGGGAGTCACAAGCGCGACTATGTCACCATATTGTATTTCAGCGCCTGATTCAAGGGATTTCCTGGTCGAGCCTGATCTATATAAATCTTCTAAAGTGTTGTAAACCAAAGTATTCAACTCTTTGCGTCTTTGGGCGACGCTTGCGATCTTTTCTTTTAAATCAGGCCTGGCTTGTGTGTCTACACCAAAGCCTGCTTTAACAAGGTTTCCCGCCCAGCCGAAATCTTCAAGCACGCCGCCTAAAGACGCTACGGCGCTTTTTATCGCCGCTTCTCGGGCAGCTGCCTGATGCATGGCGCCTCTGATTTCCTCGGGCGCGTTGTTCGCGGATCTCGGGCGCAGGCTGCTGTCTGGTACGGCATACGCCGCCTGCGTCAGCGTCATGCAAAGCACGACAAAAATACTCACTGCTCTTCTCATTTCTACTTCCTCCCTTTTTTAATATGATGCCTTTTTGTTTTATAGGTTTGTTGCGGTTTCTTCGACTTCTTTCTTTTTGTTTTCCAATTCCTCACTTAGAACAACTTTTCCTTTTTCTTGCGCGGCTGCTTCCTGAGACATGCCTGCTTTTTCTGACAGACCATTTAGCGCTCTCTCTGTGTAACCATTGATTTTTTGTACCGCTTCTTCCATGCGCCCGACCGCTTGCCTGAAAACTGCGAGATTGTCCTTGCCTTTAGCACTCATAAATACGTTCTTTAGGAAATATAATGTCGCGTCAATGTGCCAAGTGCTATAGCTGAACGGGTCCTCTTTTGTGCCGGCATGCGGCAGCTCGATGATGCGCGGCTCGTATTTATCAAGAGCTACCTGCTTTATCGTGTTGAATCTTGATTTTAATTTTCGCGCGGCGTTTGAAATATTTTCTAAATCTTGCGCGGTCTTTACGCCTAAGTCTTTCGCGTTTGATAATGCTGTCATCAAAATCGCAAGCTGATTGCTGATATCATGCCCTACCCATGTGCGGAAATTAGTATCGGCTAAACCGCCTGTCTCTTCCCTATAATAAACTGTGGAATCATCAAGGCTTCCCGCTATATTTAATAGGCTGATAAGATACTCATACCAATCAGATATATTCTCGAGATCGTCTGTTTTATCCTCTTTCGGCTTGTCCGGCCATTTAATATCCTCAAGACTGGCTTTCGCATTCTGTATTCGCCCGCTTGCCTCATGCATGGCGCCGGAGATTTGCCGGCTTTCCATGAAATCGCTGTGCAATTTCCTGAAATCCATCACATCCGCCTCTTCCATGCCTGACTCGACATAGACTTGTTCTGCAAGCCCCTTTTTGCGAAGTTCTTCATATCTTAACCATTCATCCTTATCAAAAATCTCATCCTTGCCGCGGCCGCCTGCGACAAGCTTTCCCTCGGGATTGATCAAAATCCAGCTATAGCATAGCGCCGGGCCCGGGTCGTGCGGATAATGCGCGTCGTCACGGGTCCTGAATTCGACAAATGTCCATATCTCTTTTCCGCCTTTTGGCTCATTTGCCTGTTTGTTCCCTGTCCCCTCATGCATCGCGCCGGAGATGCCATCAGGCGGTCTATTCTTTCGTTTGCTACTGCTACCTGAAGATCTAAATCCCGCTATTTTTCTTATCGCTTTATTCGCTTTATGAAATGCTTTAGTTGCTTGCCCTTTATAGTATTTCAACTTTAGCCTTAAATCGATTTGCCTGGTTATCGAATCTGCTTCCGCTGCCTCTTTAAGCATCCCTAAATTTTCATATGCTATACAAAGACTATCATAGGCGAAGGCAAGGTCGGCATTAAGCTGGTTATTAAGCTTTATAGCCTTTTTTAAAACTTCGATTGCTCTGTGATATTTTTCAAGACTGAGGTAGCATTCACCAAGCATAAGGTAGATATTGGCATTGCCGGAATCGATATCTGTTGCATTTAAAAGTTCTTCAACTGCTTCTTCATATCTGCCCAGCAGCTTTAAACTAAAACCAAGTTTGCGGAGGGTTTCGATATCGCCTGGTCTGAGTTGTTTTGCTTTTTTAAATGCTTCGGCAGCGTCTTCATATCTTTTTAATCTGAGGCAGGCAATGCCCAAATCATGATAAATTATGGGATCGTCCGTTCCAATCTCAACGGCTCTTTTATATGCTTTTGCCGCATCCGAGTTTTTGCCTAATTCCAGCCAGGCATAGCCGAGCCCTTTATAGGCGCTGACATAATTTGGGTCGATCCCTAACGTTTTTTCGAATTCCCCAATCGCTTCTTCATATCTTTTCAACTTGATGAAGGTTTGGCCTAGTAAATTATGCGCTTTAGCAGAATCAGGCTCAAGCTCGACAACTTTTTTGAAAGCCTTCATTGCTTCATCGTACATTTGTTTTTTAACATAGGCATTGCCAAGTTTTTTATAAGCTTCGGCAAAGTTGGGATTTTTTTCCGTGGCTTTTTTGAAGAACTCAATTTCCCTATCAGGATTATTAATAGTACCAGCAACCAAACCCATGATGAAGTTGCCTATCGCGTCGTCTTCTTCTGTCACTTCTGCATTTTCGTCGTATATCTCATCTTCATCGTTATTGCCTTCTGCTTTCTCATGCATGGCGCCGGTGATTTTATTTTTTTCTGTGGCGGTATTTTCCTTTGTTTTGACTTCTACGGGTAACATCAAATTTCCCTGAATAATTAAAATGCTGTGGCCATCCTTGACCGGATCTTTGCTTCCTGAAACACTTTTAGCCTGTCCGAAAATACCAAGGTTATTTAAAGCGACATATATATTTTCAATTGCTGGGCGGCATTCATACTGACCCTGCACTATGTAAATTTTTATCTCGTGTAAATCTGGAAAATTAGCGGCAATGGAATCTTGTATATCCTTCGGTCTGGACGTTGCTGTAAAATGGCCGAGGTAGTGTTTGTTGTTTTTTGGATCGTCGATGATAAGCGCGGCGCATGACGCTAAATTATCAGTGTAAAGCGAAACATCGCGGGGCCGGACGATATAGCCACCCATGGAGACATATTCGCTCTTAGTGTCTATAGGATAAACCCCTGCCACCTTTTTCTGCCTTGACGGATCTTGCAAAAAACTATTTACCCTAGGAGGCGAAATATAACACTGGAGATCATCTATTGTCTGGCCGGTAAATATATAAGTTAAACCTAACCCGCTTAACACGGATACAATCCCGGCTAGCGCGGCAACCAAAATAGGATGCTTTACCGTGCGTTTAAGGAAAGGCTTTTCTTCTGAATCGCGATCTAAGGAAACAACTGTTCCCGCCAGGCTTAAAGACATGAGCCACTCGGACCATTTCTCCTGCCAGAATTCCACGAAATCTACATTGAAACAGGCCACGGCCATGAGCCGTGCGACAAAACCGAAACACCAAATTATCCCAGCCCATAACATGACCTTGAAGGAGCCGGCGAAAAATGCGTGCCAGGTGAGGCCTTTTTCAGCGTCGATCTTTTTCTCCAGCTCGAGCAGTTTCCGGGAAAATAGCTTGCTTAATTCATGCGGGACATGAGAATAGACGGAATCATTGAGCATAACCGCCATTGCCCAGTATTCAGCCGCCTTTTCAGGTTCGCCGAGCGCCTGGTAAAGCTTGCCCAATCGCACATAAGCCGCTACCGTATTCGGATCCTTCTCGAGAACATCATTGAAAAATGGAATAGCCAAATCCGGCTGATTTAATTTGGAGTATTTCAGGCCAAGCGTATATAGTTCCTTCAAAGTCAGCTGGTCCCTGAATCGCATCCTTCCATTGTACTCAACCAGGTCACTGGCACTTGCCTCATGCATGGCGCCGGAAATCCCGCTCTTACCTTCTTTTACTTCTGGACCTTTTATTTCCTTCAATGCCCTCGCGGCGGCCCTGCGGGTATCATCATATTCGTCTTCACGTATGACTCTCTTCAGCTGGTCCACTGCTCTTGGATCCTTTATTTTTCCAAGGAGTCTTGCGGCCCCGTGGCGAATACGCCAATCTCTACTGCTTAAAGCTTTAACCAGCGGGTCTACCGCGGGCGCGCCTATTTTCAAAATAGCGTCTTGTATCATCCTTGAATCCAGCATAGCCAAAAGCCTGATCAAAAGTTCGATATTTTCCGGCTTAGCCTCCGGAACGCCCATGATATTGACAATGACTTCCGCGGCCCGCCTGCCGAAATGGAAGTCCTTGGCGTTTTCCAAAACATCGATCAGTATAGCCGCTATTTCCCGACTTTTTGACCTATTCGCGGCATAAATAGCTGAAACGCGTATGTTAGGGTTATTTGAATTGAGCAACCTGGTGTAAAGATCCATATCTCTGGATGATATTGCTATCTTTGCCAGGGCATCTGCAGCTAACCCATGGATTTTGTACTCGCTGTCATTTACCGCTTCAAATAACGGCTCAACCGGTTTATGCCCGCCTATTTCCCCCAACACCTTGACTGCGTATTCGCGCACATGGATATTTTCGTCTTTTAACGCCGTTATCAGCGGCTCGACTGAAAATGCGCCTATCCTGACCAGGGCTTTTGCTGCATACCTGCGGGCTTTTTCGGTTGGATATTTTAACGCCGCTATCAGCGGCTCAACTGCTTTTGGATCCTTTAACTTGCCTAATAACTCTATGGCAGCCATGCGGTCAGGGTCATTGCCGTCGGCAAGTACCGCAATCGCGGCACCGGCATCTTTAAGCTTTGTAGCTATTTTTATAAGGGCATTTGACGCGGCTTCCCGCAAAGCTGTGTCTTCGTTTCTTAATACTTTAGCCAGCGAAGGTATTGCCTTACGAGCTCTTAAATCACCCAATGCTTTTGCAACTGAATCCCGCGCGGGGAAATTATTTGCGTTAAGCAGTTTGATCAATAAATCAGCATCTTTGGAAGATGCGGCAATTTTGACCAGGGTTTCCGCGGCAGACTTATTTATATTATTGTCCTTGTTCTTAAGCGCCTTGATCAGGGGAGCTGCCCCGACCTTTCCTATTTTGACAAAAATTTCTTTTACTTTTTCTTTTCCTTCAACCAGGAATTTGGCTAAAACCGCTGATTGCTTTGCTCTGGCTCCTGGGACAATTATCAGTTGGGCAAGGCGCGCTTGCGGCAAAGCGCCCTGAAGGGTCTTAAGCCATTTTTTCATGTTATTTTCAATCGCCGCTTCAGTGGAATCGTCGGGCACATTTGCTGCATGCATGGCGCCGGTAATTTGATCGTCTAGGGTGGCACTTTCTGGACCGTCCCCTTTGTTTCCCGTTATTCCCGTTATCCCGGAGATTTTGCTGAGCAAATCCTTCTTGGCTTCTTCTGGAAGAGATTCCGCGATCTTCTTAAGAGCTTTCTCAGCAGACTGCCTTACCTGAAATTCTTTATCGCTTAATACCTTAATTAAGGGCTCTACTGCCCTTGGGTCCTTTATTTCGCCAAGCGCCTCTGCGGCAGAACCACGTGTAATTTTATCTGTAGCTTCCAATGCCTTAATAAGCGATTCCACGGAGAGTTCTGATGTGGTTGCTTTTATAAGTTTTTCATATGATTCACTATACTTTTTGACAAATTCATCAAAACCTCTTTCTACCTCATTTAAGCGCTTTACATTTAAGGGCTCTACTGCTTTTGGGTCTTGTGGTTCGCCCAATTTAATTTTTAACAGTCTTATTAAAAGACGCGCCGCAGCTTCGCCTATTTTCGAAAAAATGGGTTCCCTGAATTTTATTAACGCGAGCATGATAAAAAGTGAGACAAATAATACAATCGACCCTCCCGTAGACGAAATCCAATCTGTAGTTAAATTCGGCGCCTGCTCGGCGGCGTTGGCAAACAACGTATGCAGCGTTACTGCGCCAGCCAGGATGATCGGCAGGATGCTTGGGGACGTGTCACTTTGGGACACTCCGCTTAGTTGTGTGCCCCTTTTTGACGCGTCCCCGATTTCTTTTCCGGAATCGCCAGGCTTTTTTGCCTCATGCATCGCGCCGGTGATTTCTTTTGTTTCTGGGGTAGCACTTTCTAGACCATCCCCCTTGTTTTCCTTAAGTAGCCTTAGATAGATATCCGAATAATCCAATCTTGCGAAATCCTCGTTCGCTTTCATCGCTTCCGATATGAGCTCATTCTCAAGCCTTCTGCCGATATCTCCCTTGAGTTCTTTCTCACGAAATAGACTTAACTCGCCGAGCATCTGTTTCATCTGGGCAGCGCATCGCCACATAACCGTTTGTCTCTCGGTATTATTACCAGCGCGGACAAGATCCCTGACGAATTCAAAATCGAGATATCTGAATTTTAGCGTCCACTCTTTCAGGGCCTTGCAATGTTCGCTCTTCGGATTCGACCTGTACAGGCCGCAGAGGTGCTTTGTAAGGTCCCTTCCCTGCATCTCCCAGCGATCGAAGATCTCTTTTATAACCGCCACCTGCGGATCAAGATATTTATAGTTCTCCAACCTGTAACCTGCGGAATTGACGTCGAAATCCTCTTCGGAAACAAGATCTTTCTTCTTAAGCATGCCCGCATACGGGCTTCCGGATTGGACGCGCAGGCTCCCCAGGATCCTGGAATCCATCCCGGCAAGTCCTGTATTCTCTATGAAAGTTACGTTTTCTTCCAGTTCTTGGCGCGCCATCAGCGGGTCAAAGAAAATAAATCCCGGCTCGATTTCAAAACCTATGTCCTTGAGCACCTTCAGCCCCTCTTCGTTCTCCGCGACCTTGATCCCTTTATTGTAACGTTTAAGCTGGGCTTGGCTCCCTGATTCTATGCCGACGTATACCTTAAACAAACCGGCTTCTTTCAATAAGTCGTATACTTCCCGGCTCCTCCTGTTTCTTTTCGTAGAATCTTCACGGTATATGGCATCTATGCGCACGGGCGCATCCAGAATGACGATCTTCTCCCGGCCGCTTCTTTCCAGCTCCTTATTGATCTCTATGATCCCCCTGGCGATATCCTCTATGCGTTGCATCGATTTTTTGAAATCTTCGTCACTCTTCGTTGGGCCTATAAATTCTGAATCGATGAAATAGAAACGCGTACGCCCTTTATTCACAAATGTCCTTATTTGTCCGAGGACTTTTGAAACTGGAAACGGACGCCATTCGTGCGATGAATATAAGTTCCTTACCGAGCAAAAAGTGCAGTGTCCCCACGGACAGCCCCGGCTAGTCTCAATAGGGATCGCACCTACGTGCTGGCCCCTCGAATAGTACTCCCATCCTTCGTCCTCGCTTGGCACCGGCAATGATGAAAGATCAACCTTCCCTCTTTCTGTTTCGGTTATTCCAGCCCCTCTACGGAACACCAGGTTCGGAATCTCTGCGTAAAGGGAAGAATCGCTATATCCGCTACGATTTTTGGAAATAACCTCGACGATTCTCTCCAGGGCTTCTTCCCCTTCTCCGCGGACCGCGATAACATCTTTAAACGAATCCCTCCGTAAAATCTCATTTGACGCAAAGGTCGCCACATTGTTTCCGACTACGATTACGGGTTTTGTCGGCCTGCTATTCAATCTTTTAATTATCTTCTCCGCTATGTCTACCGTTCCCCACTTTAACGTCAGGCCGATAAGGTGAAATTCCATACCGGCGAGTTCCTCATTGAGCCTCTTTATTGTCCTGTCATATTTTTCGTCTTTGTAGATCTTTTCTCCGTTATCTGCGGCTTCCTTTTCCACGCCTTCCGCTATCTTCTGCATATCGACAATGGTCACCTTCACGCCGCTGCCATGGCGCGCCCTTAAATGACCTGCGAGTATCTGCACGGCTGTGGCGCTCTGCGACTTGGCATCGTGCTCCGGCGCTGCCAGATTCACCAGAACCACACGTGTGCTTGGTGTGCTTGGGGACGTGTCACTTTGGAGCACTCCACTTAGTTGTGTGTCCCTTTTTGACGCGTCCCCTATTTCCCCGGAATCGTCGGGCACGTTAGCGTCATGCATGGCGCCGGAGATTTCCGGAGCGCTCTTGCCGCCTGTCATTACTTCATATGAATTTCTTTTTGGCGAGGCGTCCCAGTGCCTGTAGATCCATTCGCGCAGCGCCCAAAGCCCCTTCTTCATGCCTACTCTTAACTCTTCTGTTACGTGGGGACTTAAACCGGATAAAAGATTACAATATATGTCATTTAAATTTGCTCTTCCGAAATATATGTGAGTAACGTTTCTTAAATCTTTCATCGTGCGGTGGGCAGGAGAATAAATCTTTAACAATTCCTCCGCAACTTCGTCGGCAGGCATGCTTGAAATCGTTTTAATGTATTGTTTTTCCCAGTCTTCGGTTATGATCTTGCCCCAATTTTCAGGGTGCCTCGATTCTTCGAGTATTTTTTCATATAATCCGCGGTTTGTGGAGCGCAGGCGCTTATTCTCTATATCTTCAAGATAATTGCTCCACATCTTTTCCCAGTAAATATTCAATGTTGCAGGCACCGCGGCGACTTTTAATAATGTGTTTTCCTGTTCGGGGCGCAGGTTATTATCTTTTGAAAGCGCCTTTAATACATCCTCGCATTCTTTTGTCTCGAGGGAATCCAAATTTTTAAATCCGCGGCTGTTTAATTCCCCTAGCGCATTGTTTACGTTGGCGAATTTTTTATCTTGCTTTGCCAATGGTTTGGCTAATTCAGATATATCGTTTATTTCAAGCATGCGGACTAAATCGAGCATAGTATTAAACAGCGGGTTACTTACTTTTTTGGAAGGTTTTTCAGGATCAGGCATGCGCATGCTTATATAGGCGGCGAGGTAGAAATATGTCCAAACAAGCCTGGGGGAGCCTCTTCCGATATTATTTTCGCGGGCGAATTGCAAATATTGGCTCATGTTCTCTTCAAACAGCCGATCAAAGCACCCTGCGGACTCGCCGTTTAAACGGGCATCGACATATTGGTCCCTAAGGTCTTCCATAAAGGAATTCAAGAGTTCCGCAAAGCGAGCGCGCTCTTTGACTATTTTTATGTTGCGCACCGCTATGTTTTTCCCGGATTTTTTCAGCACATTGTCTTTTGCCGGGCCCAAGACCCTGTTCATCCTGTAGTATTCAGGCTCGTTTTCTATGCCCCTGTCATTTAAAAGCCAGTACATCCACTTCTGGGCTCTTTTTTTGGCGCCTGTTTCAATAAATTCAAGTATCTTATCGCATCTCCAGATTATAAAATCATTGCGCTTATGGATATCGTCCCGTGAATCCGCAAGCCTGCCTGAAGCGATGCTGCTTATTTGCCCCTCAAGACCCGCAAGCCGCGAATCAAGCTCGCTCTTCAAGGCTTGTAGTATCTCAAGCATGCTTCTATACTCGCCTATCTGTAATAATTCAAGCGCCAGCACCGAGGCAGAACCTGCTAGCTCATTTTCTTTGGCTATGGCATCTTCCATCTTGGATTTAACCTGGGTGAGCGCAACCTCTATGCCAGCTTTTTCCTGATCGCTAAGCTCGGGTTGCTGGCCTTTGTCCGGATCCGTTAAAGCGTCTTTTCGCTTTTGAAGCATTGTGCAAATTGAGCCTATCTTCGCTTTTACCGGTTCTATCCAGTCGATTTCATCAAGGATACCTTCGAATTGGTGATCATACTTGCGCATCACCTGCCACGTAAGCTTTGAGCTGTGGGGCCGCATCGTTTTGACAAGGATCGACGCCTCGCTGTTTATATCGTGCTTGACATACTGGCCCTGCAGGACTTTCTGCAAATGGTTTTTCCTGTCATACCAGACCTTTGAGTACCTTCTTCTTGCGCTTCCGGAGCGCGAAAGAAGATTGAGTTCTTCAGATAAGATCCTAAATGCCGCGCACAAGCTCGCGCATGCCGCCGGTTCGTTCTTGGCGTCTATCAGTTCCACTGCGCGCTTTATTTTTTCTTTCGCTTCCGAGCGGAAATCCCGGCCGCCCGTAATCTCAACTGGATAGGCCGCAAGATAAGTCGCGATACCCAAAATACCTTGCGTGCTGCTCAGCGCATCTTTTACTCCGATTAGGCGGGAAACACATTCTCGCAATCTTTGCTGTTCTTTCTTGCTTGCGGCACCCTGCGAAATCTGTTTCTGCAAAGTCGCGCGCTCCGACGACAGGCGCACCAATTCCAGGTCGCTTTTCGCAAGCACTCTAAGGCTATAAAGCAATATGTCCTTATTTCTTATTATGAGTTGCGCGCGGGAGCGCTGTTCATTGGCGGAATTACCCTCGTGCATTGCGCCGGAAATGTCGCCATTGGAGCCGTTTACCTTGAATCTTGCCCGCGCATTAAAAATCCTCGCGCCATTTCTTAAGGTTATACTGCCGTCAGGAGTTATTTCGATCCAATCCTTTCTTTGTGCTGAACCGGTCTGGGCAGGCCTTGCCTGGCGCGTGATTTTGATGCCTTTATTTAACTCAAACTTTTGCTTTAATTGCTCTATTAGTGTAGTGCGGGTCTTTTCCTCGACTGATGTCGCCCATGTGCCTGTATTGACGTACCGGACGCCGTTTAACAAAATAGAAATCTTATTTAACGGTCCTTCATACAGAGCCACCGGCACGTGGGTGTGGCCGAAGAAAACAGTCAGGTCTTCATTTATGGTCTTAAAACAGCCTTTCCAGGCCCTGCCTACTGTCAAAAGCCGCTCGGCGTACACTTTAACCTGGCCCGTGAGTATTCCCGGGAACACCTTGCCTAATATCCTGCTTACTTTATCCAGCAACCCTTGCAGTTTTTCTTCGACGTTTTTCCAGCCGAACATTTTCCAGCCGACTATCTCAATTTTGCCTACTGTCCAGGCGATGGCTCTTCCTACCTTACTCTGGTAATTAAACGTATCAGCTATATGCCCGTGCTCAAAATAATAGCCGCGCGGATCCGCGTAATATTTCACGATCTCTATATTCGTTTTCTTGAAAGCGCTTTTGCCTCCTATGTCCTCGCGGATCTTTTCGGTTAAATTCTGTTGGCTGTCTTTTATCAATTCATTAAGGACCTTTGCCGCTTTTTTATCGCCTGATTCTTCCTTCAGCGTTAAAATATTCTTATCGACGTAAAATACTTTGCCGTCCAGGACGACGCCTTCATCGGCAAAGCCGCCCGATAAGACAAACCTGTGCCCTGTTTTTCTCAGTTTTATTACTGTCCTGAAAACAGCTGGATTATGCAGGAGTTTTTCAAATTCAGGATTCAGTGGATCGTCCTTGATGACATTTTCTTTCGCGACGCTTAGCGCCTGCTGCCTGCGGGAATTTACCGCGCTTTCCAGCACCGCTTCATCATGGTTGCCTACAACGTATATCACGCGGCGCGCCCCGCGCAGCGCATCAAACAACAGCGAGTATGCGTGCTTTATGTTGCCGTATTTTTCCTGCCAGAGTTCCAGCAGATCCCCGTTTATTACAATAAGCGAGCGGCGCTTGTTCGCCTCTTCGATTATTTTTATTAGCTCTTTTTCTTTTTCAGAGCCGAAATTATCCTGCGCGCCTTTTCCTGCCGCGTGCACGTCCGAGAAGGCGATGATGGTTGAAAAACCTTTGACAAAATCAAGCACTTGATTTATCGCTTCCGCATCTGCGTACTGGCTTTCTATGCTTATGCCCTGCGGCGCGAATTTCACCGCGACATTACCAAGTTTTTTAAGCGCGTTGTGCCTGTACCAGACTAGCTCTTCGGTAAGGGACTTGGCCTCTTTTTCTTCTATATTTCCGCAGACGATCAGGCGTTTCTGGGCGTCGCCTTCGCCTATAGCGGCTGTTTCGTATGCCCAAAGCTTGCACTTATATACCAACCCGATTATCGCATCAAGGATCGGCTGGGCCTTGCGGCTTAATTGCCTGCTAAACAGCGCTAATTTTCCCTTGTAGACTTTTACTTCGTTGCCGTCTATGACAAAAAACATATCTTTCTTCATGGACTGCTTCCAAACAGCTCCGTCAAACAACAGTCTTTTTAAGAAATCCATCGCTGACATTGATAGGTTGCCCGCGACTCCTGCAAACGTCGGCCTGAACCCGAGTTGCTGCGTGTAAAAAATGGGGTTGGTTGTTTTTTTCTGCCACCTGCGCCAGAGGAAGGATTGCGGATCAAGACTGTCAAAATATTTTACGCGCAATTCGGGGCTTTTGGGATTACTGTCGATCCGCGCTGACGCGTATTTTGCCTCATGCATCGCGCCTGAGATCCCGCCTTTGTCTTCCCGGCTCTTTGGGATCCTTCTTACAGTGATTTTTTCTTTGTCCGCGTTATTTATTATCGCCATTAAAATATGGTATATCTCGACCAAGCCATCAGGGTCGGGCTTGAGGAAATCCATGTCCTTTAATTTTGAATCGATAAATAAATATGCCTTTAAAATATCTGTCTCGCTTTTGCTGTGCAGCGCGTCCTCAAGCATCAGGCCGTCTTCAACCTCTATTTTCCATGGAAGTTTAACGCCAGCGTCTTCCGGGACAAGCGTTACAGCCCATCCGTTTTTTATCAACTTTTCGATTTGTATGCATGCCATGGCCAGCCTTTTTTCAAAATCCTTGTAAGAACTATAATCAGAGACCGTAATAAGAAACGCGTTCATCCCCTGGCTGAAAAAGATGGCATTCCCTTTTATTTCGGAGTTTATCTGCGAATCAGTCTTTACCGCGTCAAGCAACAGCTCTACTGTGGAATCCGTATTAGGCCTTTCTCCTTCCCTGTATTTAATCGCGTTTACCTGCTCCAATGTTTCCCTGATAAAACTTTTCCTTCTCTGGTCCTGCTCGTTAACTAAATGATGCTCTAAGATCTCGATAACGGCTTTCTTTATATGCGGGAACCTTTCCGCCATGTAATTATCATAAAAAACAGCCTCGACTTGGTCATCAGGCGTCAGGCGGCGGTGCGCCAGGTCATTGAACTCTTGCACCAATTCTCTTAAAACTTTTTCTTTCGCCAAAAGGTATATGATCCTTTCTTCTGTCTGGGCTGGAAGAAGCCCTTTGTCGACCATCCTTACTTTGCCGAAATATTTCATGCCTAATTTGTAATACCGGATCGCTTGTTTGCGCTTTCCTTCCATATCGTAGAAGCAGCCGATCCTGTTGCACAATTTCCCAAGCGCCGGGTAAAACTCCCTTAACACATCCTTTTCTTTACGCGCTATTGTAGAGTAATAAGCGCCCAGAAGCCGCGCGCACACCCTCTCTAATAACAATGACCCCCTTAACCTGAGCCTGACAAACTTCGCGTACCAAACAAAGTATTCATTGTCATGCGTCTCGGCGGCCCTGCGCACATCGCCTATGAAATAGAGAGCGGAGTTCTGCATCGCCCTTTCGTGGATCTCGTCTTCTTTTTCCGAAGTTATTTCAATACCTTCTCTTGATAATTTTTCGTATTCGCTAAGCTCGTATTGGTCGTGGCATATAAGGATGGCGGCTAGCTGCAATATTTTCGCTTCTTTCAGATATTCCAAAGGCGCGTAGATTATTTTTCCTCTTCTTCCCAAATGGGTTATCTGGTAATAGAGCGCGCCGGTCACGTCTCTGCCGTGGATCAAATAAGGATACGGCATGTCCACCGCGACAACTGTCGTTTCCCTGTTGAACTTGCGCGCCAACCCAAGATAACATTTCGCGTCATTTTTGAACTTGGTTGCTGCCTCCATCTCTTGTTTGGCGGTATCGGAGTCTATGCGGCCCGACTTTTCCATCTCAAGGACATTTCTGATACGCTCTTCTTGCCTGGCTATGATGTCTTTTTGGCTTGCTATAAACGCCTTCACCATGCTCGATATTTTTTCCGCGACATAGCATTCCTCATCTACCGCCAGATCTTCCTCCCAAGGCCTTCTTACGTAGCTGGGGCCGCCTCTTTTTACTATTTTCTTATCAAACGCCTGTATGATTATGTTGACCTGGTTGTGCCTTCTTATCACGCCTTCTCCGAACGAGGCGTTTTCCGGGCCCAGGCCGACGTTAAATTTCTTGAACGTGTTCCAGAGCTCAAATATATAAAGTTCTTTGAATTGCTCGGGAAGGTTTGGCGCCTTTTCAATAAAGAAATTCACGTAGTTTTCGTAATTTACAAGGTGTTTTAGTTTTTCGTATTCATTAAGATGCCGCAGGTCGCGCAAATTAAACAGCCCGTCGCAGAAGTTTACCCACTGGGCGTAAATGCCAAGGGCCTTTTCCTTGTCAGTCTCAAGTTTTCCGATTTTTACCACGAGATCGTCTTCGTTTTCCTGTTTCCTTGTAAGAAGGCTTACTATCTTGGCTATGTTGGGCCCAAACTGCTGTTGTATCTCCGATAAACTTGTACTGGTATCTTCCAATACATCGTGCAGCAGAGCTGCCGCGAGAACCTCCCCCAAGCTGACCCTGTGTTCGTCTAACTGCATTGGGAAATCTTCGTTAAAACGGGGCCAGAGGTTGTAAAGCAGGATAGCTGTCCCTAAAGGATGGATGATGAATTCAAAACCGCTGAAGCGCTTCTGGCCCTTGTGCTTTTCGCGCGCGAACAAGAAAGCTTTGACAACAAGTTCTTTTTCCGCGGGAATTGTTTTTGTTACCTTTTTATTGAGGTAATTCCAGATATCCTCTGCTCTGTAAGCGAATTTTCTATCACCTTCCAGACCTAGCGGCCCAAACCAGTCGCGCAGGGTATTACTGTCTATTAAAGCCTCGTGCATCGCTCCTGCGATTTCGCCGGGGTCTTCTTGTCTAGATATAGCTATTATATTTATCGCCGCCTTAAAATCTAGCGCAGCTTTTTTCATATCGTCATTTATCAGTTCTTCCGCCGGGCCTTCATAAGAAAGGCTTTTAGCCTTTAGAAAAGCTCTGTTTGCCTTTTCTAGGTTGCCTAAGCCTAAATAAGCTTCACCAAGGGCAGTGTAGGCATCCACGTAGTCAGGCTCGACCCTTATCGCCGTTTCCAGCATTTTAATCGCTTTTTCGAAATTTTTTAATACAAGATGGATATTGCCGATGTTATAGTAGGCTTCGCCAAAAGTGCGATCTAGCCTTATAACTTTTTCGAATTCCAAGATAGCTTTGTCGTAATAATCCTGTTTTCTTTGCTTTGTATAAACCTTGCCTAATTCATTGTGCGCCTCAGCGTCATAGGGTGCTATTTCGAGGTATTCTTTAAGTTCTCGGACAGCTTCATCGTAGTTTTCTAATTTAATAAAAGCTTGAGCAAGCCAGTAGCGGACCACTGTCAGATCAAGCGCTATGGCTTGTTTAAATTGCTCTACGGCATCTGTATAGCGGCCGGATTTAAAGTAGGCAAGTCCGAGATTGCCGCGCCCCACGGCGGATTGCGGATCGATTACCAAAGCTTGCTCCAATATTTTAACGGCTTCTTTGTAATCGCCTACTTTGATTAAAACCATGCCTAGATTACTATGGGCCACAAAATCGTTGGGGTTTTGCTTTACAGCTTCTCTAAATCTGTCAAGCTGCTCGGATTCTTCGCTACCCGGTGCCTCGTGCATCGCGCCTGTGATCCTGTCTTTATCTTTTTTCCTGATAACTCTGGAGAGTGTTTCGGCACCGGTTCCGGATTTTTGTTTTAGATCCAGCTTTTCCGCTGCGCGTTCTATCGCCTCTTTGAATTCCTTGGCAGGGCCTTCCATGGCTTGCTCCACCGCGTCTTTTTCGAATACAAACAAACCCCTGTTGACAGGCGTTCTTGAGCCTATTGAGGCAAAACCCAGATGCGCCTTCTTTTTGGTTATAAAACCTTCCTTGTTGAACAAGCGTTCCCAATCTTCCATGTTTTTATAATTGCCCGGGACCAGGGGCTGTCTTGACCTGTCTATGAAATTATTCTTGAACCAATCGACAAACCATAGGAAGGACAAGCGCTGCCTATCGCTTGCCATGTCAAAAAATCTCTTCGTCAACATGCCGGGCTGCCGCGGCTGCTCTGAAACGCTGAACGTGTCTTCAATGACAATTATCTTCCCGCCGGGGCGCAGCACTCTTTTGGCCTCGTTGACAAATTTTGCTATATCCACATCCAAATGATGGAGGACAAAAGACATGATCACGGTATCGGCGGAATCACTTGGCAGCGGGATCGTCAAAGGATCGGGCATTAAAACAAATGAGCACTTCTCCGGGAGTTCGATTTCTTTCTGCTTTTCTATATCCACGCCTATGACTTTTTCCACATCAAGGTTGTTCTTGATTATCTCCCTGCCTAAAATATTCCAGCCGCATCCTAGATCCACAACGACCGGCCCTTCTATGTACGGCTTTATCAACAAGGCTTTCTTTTTTGCCACCGGGGGAGACCTGGACAAATCAGCATAAACCGCCTCGTACGATTTCCGCATCGATTCCAGGACCGGGAATACGTTTTCGGTTTGTTCCAAAAAGTCGCCTTGCCTGTTAGCAGGATCGCTCAAATAATCGACAAGCTGGCGGATCTTTGAAATATTTTCGCCGTTTAGCATATTTACATATTCATCGATCCAAGCCACCACTAATTCGCGCCCCTGGGCGCTTGCAAGTATATCAAAGACGCTGAACTCGGGTTTTTCCTGTTGCGGTTTCGAAGTATGGACCTTGACATAATTTTGCTCAAGCCAATCCAGGAAACCCGGGTCTTCTTTATATTCATCGTGCAGGAATTGCATGAAGCGGTTCATCCTCGAGTCGAACCTGATACAATGCTCGCAATCTAATCTTGGGTCCAGGTCTGCCATTACCCACGCCTTGTTCTCGTTTTTCCAGATGCTGCGGAATGTGTTATCTTTGATATTTCCGAAAGCCATCCCTTTGGACAGTACCGTAGAACAGCATGGATATAGGTTCCCGTCCGGACCGATCAGGGCGGTAAAATGGTGGGCCCAGCATGTGGGATAATCCGGCTTCAACGCGGATCCTTCGTCGGCCTTCACGGATTCCACGTCCTGCATCTCCATCACCTTAAAAGAATCATCCTGGCAGGCATCTGCCGCTTCCTTTATAAGTCTGTGGGCTTCCTTGAGCTGCGCATCGGTAAATCTTCCCTTTGCGTCCAGCATGGCATGCTTGAACTGGATGATATCAGCGCCCAATGATTTTGCTAACCTTGCGATATCCGGGATGCCTTTGTAGTTTTCCGGCTGCATCATATAGGAAATTATCAACGTGGCCTTTGCTTTTTTCTCTTGCCTTATCTGCGCGAATTTTTTAAGGTTTAAGATTATGCGGTCAAACTCATCGCCTGTCGTTTCCTTTAAAAGATTGTGTTCGTCATTGTTTGAGGCGTCGATGCTGACTGTGACATACCCGCAATTTACCAAAACACGGGACGCTTCTTCATTAAGCAGCGTGCCGTTTGTGTGGAACCCGACATACATCCCGAGGCTTTGCGCTTCTTCCACAGCATCAAGCGTAATAGGATTGAGTAACGGCTCGCCGTTCCACCCGGAAAATTTGATTTTCTTTATACCAAGGCCGTATGCTTCGTGGATGGTGTCTAAGAGCGCTTCTTTATCCACCAGCGAAACAGCAGGCCTTTCAGTATTATCCCTGGGGCCCCTCCTGCACCAGCGGCAGAAGTTATTGCACGCGTTTGTGGTATGGACCTCTATCCATAACGGCAGAGTCTGTTCACCTTTTAAGATTGCTTTTATCAGGCCCCAGTTTTCAAGCAGCATCCTTTGTTCATAACGGTATCTTTCGTCGCCTTTTTGCAGGAACTCTTTCAGGCGTATGGCATCTACCTCGGTTGCCGCGTGCATCGCGCCTGAGATCCCGCCTGCCTTGAGATGTTCACTGCTCGGCGGCGTATTTACGGCGGTACCCGCAGCGCCGATCAAAGCGGATGCCAATAATATATTTGCGCCTTTACCTAAAAATATGCGCCTTAATAATTTTTTGATGCCTGAAGGTTTTTTGGCGGCGTCTTGCGCGCGGGCTTCCTGGATAGCGTTTTGGTCAAATTTAAATTTTTCCGTGATGACCCATATGCCTTGCGAATCGACGCGCAGCGTGCGCGTGATTATCGTATTGTCTTTTGCTATTTCCACACCGGGAATATTGAACAATTCATTCGGCGTGATCGCCGTCGCCCAAAGTGTGCCGCCGCGCCTGTTTAACTCTTTTAATCCATATTGCTTGGTGATACCTAACCCTGACTTTTTTATTTCTTCTATTTCGCTCTCGCTGTAAAAATACATCTTGGACAGATCGGTCCTTGCTGAAGCAGACGCGAACCTACAGGCCATCTGCGCTTTCCTGCCTTCAGGAGTCTGCAGGTTTCTCAGGCCAATGGCGGTTATCAGCGTTTCCTGGGCGCGGGTCAGGCCGATATAGACATGGCCCCTGTTTGCCCCGCAGTATATTCGTTCCAATATATCGGCGCCGGGGAACACGCGCACTTCTTTTACGCCGGCGTCTTTCGCGAATTGGATGATATCCTTGTGCCTTTCCTTATCCAGGATATGCACCGTAAGAGCGCTTACGCTGATGCCGTTAGCGGCGGCGATAGTTTCAAGCATGTCCTTTATGCCGTCTTTGTCGGTCCTTAAGTTTATATCGATGTCTTTATCGGCGCTGAACACGACATTGTAAGCATAAAGCCCTTTTACCGCGTTGATACCTCTTTGCTCTGTCTGCGCCACGATGCTTGCGCCGTCTTTTTCGCCCCTTGCTATCTGGCTGACGCCGTCCACAGGGTTAAAGATGATGGTAGCGTCTGTGTCTATCCCGGACATCTCCTGGATGACCTCAGCGGCCTCAGAGTCAGCTGCTATCCTTGGCCTGCCTTTTGCCATAGAGGCTTTTTTGCGCCTGTCCGCTGTGCTGAGCACCAGTTTCATCAAGGCGCCCGCGTCGGTGAAGATCTCGCCTTCGATCGTTTTTGTTTCTTCCGGGGTCGCGCCCTTGGCTTTGCCTATTAGCCCCTTAAGCGATACGCGCATAGCCGCTACGCAAGAAGCCAGCGGCAGGATGTCTTCGGAAAGTTCAGGTCTTTCCCCGGCGCACTTTAATATATTTGTTTCCGTTCTTTCCAAAACGCTCAGGCCCATTTCGTTAAGAAGTTCCTGCTTCCTTAATGTCGTCGTCAACTCGTGTACCGAATCGTATATCTTATCGAAATGCCCTATGACAAGCGCTCTCCAATCCCGCGAGATCTTGTCAAGTATGTCCGGATAATCGCTGAATTTATTTGATACTTTTGTTATAAGCCCGCCTGCATCATGGAGTATGATCCTTGTAACAGGTTCCAGGACTCTCCAGATTTCCACTTCAGAGAATTCCTTGGGAAGCGTCACGACAAAAACGCTGCCCTTGCCTTCTTCTGACCATTCAAGCTCTATCTTGCTTTTATCCTTGTAGATGCCTTCTACTATACGTTTAAGATAATAAAGCCCTCTTCCCGTGCTGTTGTTTATGCGGATATCCTGGCCGAGGACTTCTTTGAACATCTTTTCCCGTCTTTGAAGCGGGATGCCTTTGCCGTTGTCTTTTACCCTTATTTCCAACCTGTCTTTTTTATCGGTTATGCTTATTTCTATTTCGCCGCCGTCTTCTGTGTATTTTACGGCGTTATTGATAAGCTCGCTTAAGACTTCTTTTATTGTCCACGGGTTCTGGACCAAAGGATCAAGCTTGGCAGGCCTGTTTATTTTAAAATTCCTTTTTTGGTCCTTTTGCTTGTCGATCAGCTCCTGGATAACTTCATCGATCTTTACTTCTTGGGCTATCAAGATGTGCGTCGCGTTTTCTATGAAATGTTCCAGGTCCGCGATCATCGCGCCTGCCGCGTCGATAAACTCGTTGACCGGTAAGCGCGTGCTTGCCCTATAGCGGAATTCCCTGGTCGATAATAGGTCTTTTATGCCCTTAGCGAACTTTTCTTCATAATCTTTCTTTAAAGATCTTATTCCTGATAAAATCGCGTTTTTACCGACCACGCGCGGCCCGCGGTTTTTGACCGCGATATAGATCAGCGAGTTCTTGAATTTGCCTCCCGAATTCCTCAGGTTATTCGGGTCAAGTTCCCAATCCGGATTGTCATCTATAATAAATTTATATTCATAGCTTTTGCCTGGCTTGAGAAGAGCGTACGGGACTTCCGCCTGCCAAAGCCCTGCTTTTCCTTTATGCATATGGATAGCGCGCTCCGGCTTCCAGTTGACAAAATCACCCACCACTTTGGCGCTCTTTGCCTGGTCATTTTTTAAGAAGAACAAAACGCCGTCCTTTGTCTGCTCAGGCAGCAAATTCGGATCTTTGACTAAAATACCGGGATGCGTTACAAGCCCGTCTTTTCTTAGTTCGACCACGGAGTTCCTATAGTCGTCCTCTTGTTCGGCCTCGGCAAGGTTTTCAGGATCCAAGCGCCAGGGTTCTTCCGTATCCGGGACGTAGAATTGATATTTATGAATACCAAGCGGCAATTCAATGGTTATTTTCCACAAGCCCTGCGCGACAAGCCTCATCCTGTATTTTTCTTCGATTTTCCAGCCGTTAAAATCCCCGACTAAATAAACTTTTTTAGCGGCAGGGTCGGCAAATTTAAACTCTACTTCGGATGCCGCTTCGTGCATGGCGCCTGAGATCCCGCGCTTACTGCGGCCAAGATTTATTTTGTGCTGCTGGGATATTTCCATTACATCCGATTCTAAATTGGGATTCAGCTTGACAGCTTCAAGTAGGTCTTTCTTTGCTTCTCTACGCATTCCAAGAATAGCGCGCGAGAGTCCTCTGAGTTTATATGCGTCGGCCAGTTTAGGATCAGCCTTGATTGCGTCAGTAAAATTTTCAATACCATGTGGATGATCTTCTAAAAGGCAATATATTATTCCTCTATTTAAGTATGTGCCTGCAGAATTGGGCCTGATTTCAAGAGCTTTTTCAAAATCAGAAAAGGCTTCTTGATATCTACGGAACATAGCATATAGTACAGCGCGGTTGCTATATGACTTGGCTAATTCGGGGTTAAGCTCGATTTCTCTTGTATAATCAGAAATTGCCATTTCATGTTGATTCAGCATGTGAAGGATAAGGCCTCGATTATAATATGCATCAGCAAAGCTTGGATTAAGTTCAATAGCTTTTGTGCATTCAGAAAGAGCCAAATCATACATGGTTAAATTATAAAAAGCCATGCTCCTATTGCTATATCTTGCCGCGGCTAATCCATTCCTATCTAATATTTGGATTTTTCTATGTATGCCTAGAGGATTATCTTTGTTCGCCAAATCCCAATACGGCCCGGATTGTACAAATTCCTTTTCAAATTCGAACGGTTCACTCAATGGCCTATCCGGATCATATGACAAATCTATTATCATAGTTTTGTCATTAGCTAAACGGATAAGACAGGCTAGATGGCCTGAATCATAAGGAAGAGGGCCTTTAATTTGTAACTCCAGCACGTCGACAGGTTCTAACGATAGACCAACATAATTTCCTAATATATAAACCAATTGCGAGTAGCCAACGCAATTTGCCTGCTTTTCCTGAATAACATTTGCCAAATCATAAAACATTGTTTCATTAGTGCCTTTTATATTTTTCATAATTTCTTGGCAAATTTTTTCAACGATATTTTTTTCTTCCGCTGCAAACTGGTCTTTTGATATTGCCCCGCTGGAATATTCGCGCTTCGCCTGCTTCAACTTTTTCTTTAAAGAAATGATGACCGGTTTGCCATTTTCATATTTCCAACTCAAAACCATATTTACCAGACTGCCAGCTACTTCTTCCTCATACCCCAGGGCCAATATAATTTTCTTGGTTTCTTTATACAATCCCATCGGGGAAAATATTGATTTAATAAATAAAACGGCAATAACCACTGCCGCCGCGGCTGAACCCATAATAATCATTCCCCAGATGTCATCCGATCTTTCCGTGCTTAAAAATGAAGCCGATGCCCCTGCATTCATAATCATTGTTTCGATGCCAATAAACCCTGATTTTTCTTTTGCGTTTCGCTGTTCTGCCGCCACGTGCATCGCGCCTGAGATCCCGCTGTTATTCTCTTGCGTCTTCGGGCTTATCGTACGGTAGTAAGTGCCAAGGAGTTGGGCGAGGCTATTCGGCATGTTTTCAAGCACAGTAATTGCCGCTTCGCGAAGCTCTTTATTGCCGGATTTTGCTACTTTAATTAATAGCTGTACTGCTGATTCGGGAACTGCACTCAAGAACTTCTTATCCTCATTGCGCGCTTTTGACGGGTCCTTGGCTACAATATAAATATTTGCCTTGGCTATTTTAGCTAGCGTGTAAATCGCGGAATTCCGCGCCGCGACATCTCCCTTAGTCAATTCCCCTCCAAGGAAATGCGTTATTCTTTTAAGGGCATTTTGGGCTTGCATGTCTATGTATCTGTTGGCGCTGATTTTTCTAGCCTCTAATATCTTGATCAACGAATCTACCGCTCTTGGGTCTTCTATCTTACCTAGAATAAACGCGGCCTTGGCGCCAGCCTCTTCATCTTCGCCTTCCAGTAGTTTAATTAACCTGTCTACTGCTTCTGCGTCTAATATGTTTCCTATGGATTCTCTGGCGGCTTTGGCGACAAACAGGTTTTCGTCGTATAATCTTTGGACTAACGGCGATACTGCTTTTATGTCTTTTATTTCGCCTAATGTATACGCGACGGATTCGCGGACATCCGGGCTTTCATCACTTAATCTTTTTATCAGCGGCTCCACTGCCCTTGAGTCTTTTATTTTGCGCAATACATACGAGGCGCCTTGGCGGACAATGGGATCCTTGTCTTTTAACGCCTCTATTAAAGAATCTACCGCGGGTGTGCCGATCTTGATCAATCCTTGTATGGCAAAGTTGCGGGCGACAAAACCATCTTTTTTCAATTCTCTCATGTAAAAAGTTACCGGTGAAAACACGCGCCAAAACAAAGACCTCGAAATATAAATAACACCTGCCGCAATAACCACGCCTGCAACAGGCGCCAGGATCTGCGCTACTCCTTCATGCATCGCGCCTGAGATTTCGCCTTTGTTGCCAAAAGCCTTCTGCTCATCCACGTTGATTATCACATCGCCATAGCTGTTTGAAGCGCTCTTGTTAAGGTTTAACGCATAGCAATAATCATCCTTGTTTTCAGGCACCTTTTTAACGCCTTCTACAAATGCCCTGGTTGTCAGCTTATATCTACCCGTGTAAGGCAGCTTTATCTGCGCCTTGAATACATAATAGCGGTCTTTTATCCCCGCATACGTCATGTTTTCTCGGATAGGTTTCCACCTCTCGCCCTCGGGCTTTGTTGTATCCGGCTCAAGCGCGTTTGTGTAGACCTGCGCCTGGATCTTGCTTATAAAATCTGTGAATTCTTTACTTACCAGGCGGATCCCTTTATTTTGCAGGTCCTGCGGCAAATATCCGGGGATCTCGACATAAGTCACCACTTCAACAGGGAAGTCCTTGAATACCCTTGTGCTATCGCCTGACTTGGCCACCATGCCCTGCGCGCGGACTTCCATGTCCCCGACCCATGAGATCCTGGGGACGCTGAATGCGAGCGACGCGTTGTATTCTTTATGGATGGAATAAAGGATGTCTGTCAGGTTTTCCTGCGTCCTTTCCTCGGACAATTTGTCCAGCAATTTATTAAGCATGTCCGCCAGGAGGTCGAACTGCTGTTTGACGATCACGGCGTCATCTTTTAAAGACGCTTCGACAAATTCTGTCTTCGCGAAATAATCGTAATAATACCTGTTGAAAGTTGCGCGCGCCGAATCGACCTGCGATTTTAACTGCGCGCAAAATACCCTTAGCTTGCTTGGGCTGGAGACAACGCCGGGATAAAGCTCTGTATCGACCAGCTCCGCCATTTTCAGGTTTTGTCTTGTGATCTCCTTTAGCATCTGGTCCTTTTCCCAGCGCCTTAATAGCGGCCTTGTAAAATCGCATATCGCGGCAACGGGATTTTTAAACAAGACATCCGCCATCTCGGAAAGATAGTTATTCAGGGACATCTCGTAATCTGTCACCAGGTCCTCTGAATAGGTGCCAAGTACGCCCACAAGCTTGTATAGATCCTGCAGGTCGCCGCTATTCGACAGGGGCTTTATCAATTCCTCGGCAACATCTTGCTGTAAGATCCTTATCCCTGAGGTCGGCAGGATATCTTCTTTCAAGGCGCTCAAAAGCGCGGCTAATTTACTGGCAGCGGGCCTGATATCCGCGATGTTATCCTGTGTAAGCTGAGCTATCCTGCTTAGCGCCCTTACCGCGAAAAAGATAGCCGCGTTTTTATTTGAATTGCTGTAGGCCTCTTGCGCCTGCGATATCATTTCATTGATGAACTGGGGAGCTTTTGGTTCGAAGGCTTTCATGTCTTCGAGTTCTCTGTCAGCAAGTCCTTTGATCTGCGCATTGTCTTTAAATTCATTTGCTATCCACAACAAAAGGGCCTTTACGTCTTTGAAATTCTCGATCGAATAAGAACGGCAGCAGAAAAAGACGGCCTTTAAATGCCTTATGTCGGAGATGTCTGTCACGGAAAATACAGGGCTAAGTTTTCTCGTTGTTATGCCCCTTAATTTCCTTGTCTTTACCATCAGAGGCAGGATCTTGTCGTGGAACCTGGCGAGTCTTTCTTTCTTTTCCGGGCTGAGCCTTTCGAATTTCTTGTATATCGCCATCCCGTCCACGCCTGGCTCGTGCTCTTCCTGCCCTAATTCGCGGATGTATCTCTGCCATTCCTGGTGGTTGGCCGGGGGCTGGGCCAGCCAGTCCCTGTTTTCCAATTTTCTTGCCGCCCTTGCTTTCTGGTCGTAAGAGACCGGGGCTAAATGTTTTTCCGCTTCCCGGCTATAGACTCTTACTTCGTTTCCGCTGGGCGTGGAGACCGCGCTAAAACCTTTTTCCACGCGGCTTAATTTGTAGGTCTTGTTACAGAGTTCATTGTTGTCTTCCAATCCTTCAAGATCGGCGACGCTTAAAATAAAGTTTGTGCCCACAAGGCTTCTTGAATTTATCTGGGAAGTAATGTTATCGGCTATTTCTTTTAGGTCATCGGGGGAAGGCTGGTATTCTGAGGTCGAGTAAATATTCACCAATATCCCGTCGGGCGGGCTCCTGCCTATCTTTATCCAACCCTGCCAATTATTTTTTCTTAATCTCTCGGGCATGTTCTTCAAAAATTCGATCAAGGTGAAATACAGCTGCATCCTTATCATCTCGTTGCCTGCCCGGTAATCGATAAGGTTGACCGCCTTAAACCTGTATATCCTGTTTTTTACTTCCAGGTCCTTAAGCTCGGATGCGGTCGCGATTTTTTTACTAAGCTCTTCTTTTTTGTCCCTTGTAGCGTCGTCTTCGGCATCATCGGAGTGCAGCGTATAGGTTGGACTTATGCGTACCTGCCTTACTTTGATGCCGTCAGGTATAGACTCGCTCCTGAACATCTCTTCTTTTTGCACGACAGGGTTTAATATATCAGGGTCTCCCAAAGGCATCCTATCAAGGCCTATGCCAAGAACCGCGATGAATTCTTTGAATGCTTCTTTATTCAAGAAGTCCGGGTCTGAGATCTCCCTTAATTTCCTGTTGAGTTCGGTATCTGTGATGATGGTAGGCTGGAGTTCTCTGAGCTCTTCTGTTATCTCTTCAAAATTTTGCTTATCACCACTATCCAAAACGATGACTTTGTTCTTTCCCGCGTCTTTGGCGTTTCTTAAGACCGCCTGCGCGACTTCCATGATCCTCCTGAATAATTTTCTTCCTTCAGCTTTATCGTTTAAATATTTTTCCGGCAAGACGCCGTCGTACGCGAAGACGTCATTCGCTAAAACGCCGCCTACGCTAACGGTGTGCTTTGCCGGCGATGAGTTAAACCAGTGTTTCCTGACTTTTAAGGACGCGGAAAATTTGGATTCCTTTACGAAAGACATTAACCCCTGGGTCTTGTCTTTATCTATTATGATTATGGCAGCGTCTTCTATGGGACTTTCTTCCAAAGCGACAACGCCTGTCCCGTCCAGCTTGCTTATAAATTCTTCGTATTCTTCCCTGTCTTTTAACGCGGCATCTTGGAGCCCTGTTATTTCAAGCACGTCGTATCTTTGCGACTTTCTTTCTACCGCTTCCCTTATCCTCTCCATCACCTGCGCCGCTGGTTTTTTGTCCAGGCCGCTTACTACTATCGCGATCTCGTCTCCGGTAAGGTAAGTATAATAAATGCTGTTTGTCTGTTTTTCCTTTTTAAGCTCTTCCGCGATTATCTTTATCACGTCATTTTTGTAAGCGTCGGCTATTTTCCTGCCGTAGATGTCATTCCAGCTGTGCAGGTCGTCGAGGTCCAGGATAAATACCCAGTTGTTTTCGTTGCCGCCTCTGCACAAAAGTTTTATCGTCGCTATTTCCCCGTCTTTGCGGCCCATGATAGGCGCCGCCTCGTGCATCGCGCCTGTAATTGTATCGGCACCTTCCGGCGGCGCGGTTTCCCATAAAACAAACAAGCCCTCCGAAGAGGGCTCATTGAGCCTGGCCCCTTGCAGGGGCGGCTTTGCGGACTCAGGGATGATGTCTTCAACAGGGCCTAGTGGCGCCAGTTCTTTGTTCTCATGCATCGCGCCTGAGATCCCGGTTGTATCTTCAGGCGGGGAGCGGTCCTGCGTTTCGCTGCTTATTTTTCCTACTTTTATATTATCAGCATCAATAAATAAAGTTTCGCCTGAATCTATCAGTTTCAACGGTATCTCTATGGATACGGCCTTGCCGTCGACAATAAAGCTCGCGCCGTCTCTTGAAGGCGCGGCGCTTTGCTTGATCTCATCAAGCGTGATATGCGACAGCAACTTGTCTATTAATTTCGGCGTCCCGGGATCGCGCGCGGAAAAGCTCGTGAACAACACTTTCCCGCTCATTACCGACTGGATCTTATAATTAAGGTAATACCATTTGATAAGGTCGTCCGGGGACAAAGCATCAAATATGTCTTGCCCATAGGCTGATGTCCACAGCGACATGAAATACTTGAATCCCTTGTCATCTTTTAATTCGCCCAGTATCTGCTTGGCATGTTCCGGCAGGCTGGTCAAGAATTCCCGCTTCAATTCTTCGTCAAAAGTATGTATGTCCGAGCCGATGACGATTTTCTGGTCCAGCGAGCTGAGCAGTCTCGCGAAATGCCACTGTTCGCTTAACTTTTCTAAAAGGCCGTCTACTGTGGCAAGGCTTAACAACTGGTTTAATTTTTCATTGTCAAGTTTGCCTTTGCCTACGCTTGACACGTCGGCGAATGTAAGGATATAAAGCATCCTTAAGAACTCTGTCCTGACCTCCGCCTTTATGCCGTATTCTTCCATCCGTTTAAGAAACTGCGCCGGCGAACCTGTGCCCTTTGTGATGATAAGCCCGAACGCCAGATGGTTCTCTATGAGCGCGAGAATAATATTTTTCTTCTCCTGGCTTATGCCGAGGCGTTCAAGAAGCGACTTGGAGATCGCGGCGCCATTTTCCGGGTGGTTCCCGGACAGGATCTT
>Ga0315285_10000504_pt1 | contig 40389 bp, 75 predicted proteins | sample YL17G09_36_MG_FD_203698 | JGI IMG/M metagenome (GOLD analysis project Ga0315285, IMG submission 203698) | Sediment microbial communities from Yellowstone Lake, YNP, Wyoming, USA - YL17G09_36 | ecosystem: Environmental > Aquatic > Freshwater > Lake > Sediment | place: USA: Wyoming | collected...
ATAAAGCATTCAAGGGTGCACCTGTTTGGCTTATGACAGAATATGGTTCAAATCAAATTTTAGCGGGTCATACTCCTTTTAAAAACAAGAAATAAAAAGAGGGATAAAAAATATGAGTAGTTTTATGTTATGCGGCAAGAAAGGTGGTTGTTGCCCAAAGGTAGATATAGATGTGAAAACAAAAACAGTAACCATAACTGATGATTACGGCGGAGAGATAGTGATAACATTGGACGAGTTTAAACAACTACAAGAACATGATATGCCGAATATGCAGGATTAGATGCGGGAGAGAGGGGATAGATTATTACAGTTGCAGATGGGGATATTGTGAAAGACACGACCCCGAAAAAAGAAACAGAAGCAATTGAGTACCCAGTCTTTAACATAGTAGGTTTCGATGAAAAGAATGCTAACGAGATGAAAACACTCGCCGAACTCAACAATGCCTACATCGCACTTATGCAACAATATGAACAAGCAAAAAGAAACATCAATGTTATTAAGGAAAATAAAAAGAATGTGGAAGTTGGCGAAATAAAAGTCGAAGACCTCTACGTACCCTTTGGCGCAGGACTCATACGCAAGATGCGACATGATGAAAAAGATACATTCCTCAAAATACATAATGATGCACTACGTACCGAGGAGATAAAAATAAACGCTATCATAGGACAGTTACAACATAAAGCAGATAGTCTAGGAGAGCAACGAATGCGTGTCTTCCGCATACTATATAGTATACTTGAGGGGCAACACAACTTTAAAAAAGAAGACCTCATAAAAATATTATCAGGATTGGAGAATGTTGGTTTCAAGAATACAGATAAGGTTTTCGATAAGATACAAAGTGTGATGGAACAGGTGAAAAATAGTGCTTGATATTCCCGCAGCGGATAAACTCAAACTCAAATATAAGATAGGGATGCATTTCATATTACGGGAGATTGAGAAACAAGCAAAGACCCTGGGACTTGTAACCTCTGACGAAAAAACCGCTATCGAAATAATGCATGACGACCTACTAAACTGTACTAATTATCCAATACGTATAATGTATAAAAAAATGATGGAAGCAGCGGGTTACATGGGTGAATCCTACCAAGCAACAATAATAACGGATATGGGCGCACCAGTGCTCTGGATGGCTTATAGAGATACTGCTTACCGTGATTGTTTCTTCTGGTGGCAAAATGAAGTTATCACAGATCCTTGCATGGTAGTTAATCTTAAACCTTATGTTAAACCACCCAGTATGTGGTATTGCCCCAACTGGAAACAATCCAAGGATGCAACCCATCGTAAAAAAGATAGTGGTGAGATTAAAAGTTTTGATATGAGTCCAGAGGAGAAAATGTTTGTCCCTAAGTATCAACAGGATGAGTTGGATAAAATCCTTAAGAAACATGAGAAAGATTATGAATGGAAAAAGTTGATTGATGAAGTCAATGATAGAATTAAGGATGGTAAACGTAAAATTTAATATTTAAATATTTTTTAAAACAATTTATTAATAATTTTTGAGGGAGGAAGGGATTTTTTTTATGCCAGCGATTAAAGAAGGGGAATCAGAAAAAGATTATGTGAGTCGTTGTATTCCTGTAAGGATTAGGGAGAAGGGTGAATCACCAGAGCAGGCGTCAGCGGCATGTCATGGTATGTATAAACAACATCAAGAAAAAGGTACTAACTATTTTGAACCGCCACCCGCAGGAGATTTGGGTGAGACGGGTAAAAAGATACTTAGTAAGGTTTATAGTGAATGCCGTAACAAATGGGTCAAAGAACATCCAGATGATAGAGAGAATGCACATAATAAAGAAAGTTGTGCCCGTATAGCATGGACAGCAGTACATAACGCTGGATATGATGAAATTAATAAACGGGAATATATGCGTCTCGACTTATGCAATGATGGCGCTATAACACTAGATGATGATAATGCAAAAATAGAATTTGCAACACCAGAAACAGTAGGAGATGGAAAATATGAGAAATATCACGCTATCGCAATCATAGGTGACCGTTTCTACAAGGGTAAATTCTTTCCAGCAACAGAACTTAATAAGGCGCATATAGATGGTACTATACATGATATTAACCATATGGCGACAACCTTTGATGTGGATATATTCGGTAATCCACGACAGAATATAGAGTACGAGGTAGGTTTTCAGAAGGGACAGAGTTACAAAGACAAGAAACTGCATACGGAGATATATATCAAGAAGGATGCACCAAAATATCAGGCATGGAAGAACCATATAGACCTATGCAGAGACATTGGTAAAACGCCGAATCTAAGCATCAGTTTTTACCATAATACTAAACAAATATTGGGTAAGGATCTGCCAGATGATACTAATTTTCAGGAATACGGTTACACACGGGAGAGTATGATTCCATGTATCACGGATGTGGATATACAGGCACTATCTACGGTTTTTAAGGGTGCATGTACAGAGAAGGATGGTTGCGGTATCGGAATAAATTTTAATCAACCGATACCGATAATTGAGGGGAAAAAAGAGGATTTAGATTTAGAAATATTGAATAAAAAAAGGATAGAGTTAGAAATTGAGAAAGAAAAAATTAGAGGAAGGAAAATTTTATGGAAGAAAATAAAACATTTGAGCAATTAACTCAGGAACTGGAAAATCTGAAGAAACAGAATCTCATTCTTGAACTTGAACAACAGCAAGAAATAGCGAAGAAACAAAGAGAGGAACTAACATCTAAGGAAAAAGCGAAACTCAAAGAGGAATTACGAGAAGAAATCAAGAAAGAATATAATCTAACAGCGACAAGTCGACTACAAACAACTGGTACAAATCAGCAAAGCATGAATCTTGCAGGTGATAAAAGTTTCGAGGAATTCAAAGCAGGATACATAGGTAGGGCACAAAAAGCTGGTAAAGACATCAAAGGAAGAACATATGCAGAGATACTTGAAGAAATGAGTTACAGGAGAGTGGCATAAAATGAAAACTTTGATGGAACTCACAGACGACACAACAGTCAACGCCTGGGTACCAACACAGGCATGGGCAGACCTCATAATGGAAGCCAGTGCTTGTTATGGTCAACTCAGTGGTGTTATAACCGCTGTGGATTACGATCTCGCTGCTGGTAATGGTAATGTTGTCAATGTACGTTATTTCCCTGCTCGTACTGCACAAGGACCATTCGATTGCGGTTGCGAATGTCTCAGTGAAGCAAGTACCGCTTTAGGGGTTCGTCCAATCACTATTCAACAATATGGTGACTATGATAAGATGTGCGAATATTCACTTTGGAAAGCAAAAGGTCCAGTGAAGGAAGGCACACTTAACGAGATGGCGAAGGGGCTCGCTGTTGCTCGTGATGCAGCTATTTGGACAGCACTCACAGCAAGAATAGGCAGTTATGTCACATATACAGCTATGGCTTGTAGTGCGCCTAGTGCCACAGACGCAGAAAGTACATATTGTTGTACAGGAAGATACAGAAAGAGTTTATACAATAGTATTGTCAGTCTTACACAAGAAATGAAAGGCGGTTGTTTAAACCCTGATACTGTGATTATGCATCCGACTGTCTCCAAATGGTTCTACATGATGGATTACAATGAATTACCACAATACAGTTTACAATTTACTAACGGAAAACTTACATTACTCAACGGTTTAAAAGTCATTGAGACAGGTAATGCTACTAGTTGCAACGCTATTCGTGCTACTGGTAGTACAACAAGTGTGATGGCAGTCGTTATTGATAGTTCACGGGCTGTTGGTGAAGCATGGGGTAAACACCCAGAGTTCTATGAAGACTTTGTACCAGATTGTAACTACTGGAAGGAAGTCGTCTGGATGTACTGGGGATGCGCTGCTCTTGACCCGAATGCTGTAGCAACTATCAGGAACCCGTATCCGTAGAATGAGTAAAAAGAGAGGAGACTTTTTTTTGTTTTCTTCTCTTTTTTATTTTATTAATGGAGGAAAAAACTATGAAGAAACTTTACCGTAACATAATTACGGGTGATGAGTGTCTTCTTGATGACTCTGTTGATGAATTACTCATTATGGAACTTGATAATGATTTTGATTGGAGGGAGTGGATGACGATATGAATGAAGAAATGGGATTGACAGGTACGATTGAATACAAGGTATGGGATAAAAACGGTTATTTGAAGGATGAAGGAGTTTATCGTAACTTTATCTGCGATGGTCTTAAAACACTGGTTATTGACCTTATGAATGGTGCAAGTGTTGTTACTGTGAAAGCGATGGCTGTTGGTACTGGTGCTGTACAAATCAATACTGATACTGCTCTTACTACTATGGTATCTTATAATAATGATAGTGGTAGTAGTGCTGTAGTTATATTTGCTGATTCGCAACCTAGTGCTAATGCTTTAAAGTTTATTGCTACTTTTGGTTGTGATGCAGCCGCAGGATGGGTATTGACAGAGGCAGGACTTTTCAGTGTGGACGGGTGTGCATCTGGTATGGCTGCTTATGCAACAATCGCTAACACGTTGGCATTGGCTGATAGTATTCAACTCACTTGGACATTAACATTCACCTAGGTAATCTATGGATTTTTTGGCAACGGCTACTTTTGTAGCCCTTATCTTTCTTTCGATAACGATTTTTTTAGTTTTATATAGGGATAAGTTGAAAAAGTTTTTGAAAAAACAATGGAAAAAAATATTTGCAGTTGGCACGGTTGGAATGTTGACAACCACTGGTGTATTGTTTTTCCTTCCACCAACTGGTGATAATCCATCTGATAATATTGATGTTGAGGCTTTTATATGGGTTCCAAGCACAGGTTATGGTAGTATGCCTCACTGGGAAGTTAATAAAACTTATGCCAAAGATTTTTTAAAATATAACATGAAATGGCGTTTACAGGCTAGTAATAATTTAGTTGATTGGTATGATGCAAATGAATTGCTGGATATAGGTCTAAATTGGGTGGATATAAATTCAAGTTACAAAGTAACACTTACTCTTAATACTACTTTATCTCCCAAAGAATTATATTATCGTTTTGATTTAGCATGCAATAAATCTCTTAAGCAATATGCAGAAATAGATAGTTATGAATGGACTTTGACGGTGCCTGCTAATGCTACTGAGAATTATACTCTTTTTTTTAATTGGAGCGACATAAAGGATTTAGTTTCATCTGGGAAAGTTACTTTAAATAAGGGGGTTAAAGATAACTTTTTCTGGTTCAGGATACAGACTGTAAATATGATACAGCCGAATAAGATTTTTGTTATAGATCCATCTTATGGAATAATATTGGATTCAACTATTGATTCTTGGGAATGGGACCCAGAGGAGGGTTCAGCGGTTGCTTCAATGAACCAGATTCTTAAACTTAACAATTCAGAGTATTATATCACCCCTATATCCTCTGGTGCGGGAACTGATTATGATGGTACTCTTACAACTTTTCAAATAAGTGATAATAACGGGAGTTTTACCACTAAAACAATAAAAAGTCAATGGGAATACGATACAAGTGATGGTCTTTACGCAGGTGTTATACCGCTTGAAAATGTTAATGATACATATATTGTTTATTATAGGGATGCAGCAGCTGGTGTTATATTTACAACTAGAGCATTCGCAAATGATGGTACATTGCAGAAAACACAGATAGCAACAAGGAGTTATACTTATCCGCATACGTCTCAGATGCTTCATGTAACTGGTGATGTTTATGCATTGATTTACCAAGAAGGCGGTGGTGGTTTTGATTATTTCCTTGAAACCTATAATATTTGGAGTAATGGTACTATAAGTTCAAGGATTGATTATGTTGAATGGGACCAGACAAGTGCTGCAGCTGCACGTGATTGGAGACCGCAAGCTATAATGCGTGATATTGATACAATAGCTATAGCTTGGTGTGAAAGCGTGGGTAGTGACGGATGGATAACAACATTTAATATCAGCAGCGCAGGAGATATAACCAATACTGAGGCTGATTCTTGGGAGTTTGATAATGTTTATGGTAAATATCCTTTTATACATAATATTTCTGGTGATGTCTACGCAATAGCATATCAGGATAGTAGTGGTGACGGTATAATTAACACTACAATTATTTATGATACTGGTATGATGAGTAAGACTTGGATTGATTCTTTAGAGTTTGATATTGCTGATTGTGTTTTTCCAGTAGTTTTCATTATTGATGATGCTTCTGATTTTAATCCTGGTGTTTATGGTATTAGTTATCAAGGTTCTGGGGCTGATGGATTCATTTGTACTTTAAATATCACCGATGCAGGGGTGATGAATTCTGCTATTATTGATTCTTTAGAGTTTGATGCTGCAAATAGTGGATATTTTGCACCTGTAATACATTTAGCAGATTGTTATTATTGCGTAATTTATACAGGAACTAATAGTAACGGTTGGGCTAAAACAGTTTATATAACCACAGGCGGAGCAGATTATTATATTGAATATTTAACAACTGGTTCTGGTAATTGGACTGTACCCGAGGGTGTTTATAAAATAACTGTATTAGTTGTAGGTGGAGGGGGTGGCTCTGGATATAATGATGCAGATCAATATATAGATGCAGGTGGTGGAGGAGGAGGGGGTTTAATATTTATAGAAAATATTACAACAATCGGAGAAGTTGCAATAAATCCTGGTAATAACATTAGTTATAATGTAGGTACTGGTGGAGATGGTGCTGATTCAACAAGTGTTTATGGAGGTAACGGAAACGATACAACATTCGGTAATCTTACAGCTAAAGGGGGTGGAGGAGGTGGTAGTGGTTCAATAGGTGGTCAAAAGAAAGATGGTCAGGATGGAGGGAGTGGTGGTGGAGGAGGTTCAACAAGTGTTGTAGGCGGAGTAGGTGGTAATGCTACACAACCTTTGCAGGATGGATGGTCAGGGATTTACGGATATGGCTGCAATGGTGGAGATGCAACCGCTGGTAATGGTGCAAGTGGTGGTGGTGCTAATAATTCTGGTAGCAGTACAGATTTATTTCCAAAGGGTGGTGATGGTGATAATTATTCATCTGTTTTTTGCAGGGTTTATGCTGATGGTAATTTTTCAGGAGGAGGTTCGGTAGTTTCTATAACTTCGTATACAATGGATTATTCAGGATATGGTGGTGATGCTTATGGACAAACTAGTATTGGGAGTTTTAATGGTGAAAATGGTATAATCTGCATACGTTATTCTATAATATCACCAATACCACCATCTGGTCCACAATCGAATCTAACAATACGCAATGATGGTATAGATTATTTCGTCTGGCTTGGTAGTAACACATCAGCATATAATGTATCAGCTCAGATAGACAACTTCGATGAAACAACCGAATACATCGGGATACAAGGTAACGATACATGGAGTAAAACAAATGGTAGCTGGATGCATTACCATTATGCAGATCAGAGTGGAACAAACTTTAGCGTAACAACTTTTGATGTAATAGAAGTCTATCTAACCGATGTTGGTACACAAGTAATCAGTATGTACGAGAATGAGAGTTGGAACTATACAAACAGTAAAAGTTATACATGGGTGAACAACACAAAAAACAAAGGATACAATTATACAGGTTATAACCGCATGAGTGACACAACACTTAGTGCGATTAATACAAGTGTCACATTACAAAGTGGGGAATTCATTGGTCTCTGGAATAAAACAAGTTATAGTTGGGTAATATATAATGCTGGTATCGGGATAACTGATGATAATGTGGCGCAATGGGATGTGATTATCTCAAAAGTTGAAGACACGGAGACATGGAATACATGACGTTATCAGTTCCCTATGTTGTCGGTGGGTACGTTTATAAAAGCACTGGCGTAATTGCTTCTGGAGCAAACGTCCATGCACAAGATACCACAACAGGTGGAAGTTTTGCGAATACAACCACAGATGGATCTGGTCGTTACCAGATCAACCTGCAAACCATAGCAATAGATGGTAACAATATCAGAGTTAACGCCTCATATCTTGGTGAGAATAAAGATAATACTTTTACTTTGAATATTGGGGATGGTGCTAAACTACTCTATCTCACACTTGAAGCAACAACAATATCAGATACTATTGCTTTAACAGAGAGCAATATTAAGAAACCCAGTCAGTTTTTATCAGACAGTTTAACAATCGCTGAAAGTAAATTAATGAAACCATATAGGAGTTTATCTGAGAGTTTAGGAATTATTGAATCATTGGTTAAACAACCCAGGTTATCAAAATCAGACATTCTTGCATTAATAGAAACTAAACAGGCGAGTTATATAAAAATATTAACGGATGCTTTGATATTAAATGAAACATTATCTAAACAACCAAGACTCAATAAATCAGACACTATTGCATTGACAGAATCTTTAAGGCAACGAATAAACAGGACAACAACAGATATTCTTGCTTTAAATGAATCATTATTAAAAGCATATATAATCAGTATATCAGATAATATCATTTTAACAGATTCAGGAATAAGACAAACCATTAATAGACAACTTTCTGAATCAATGATTTTAATAGAAAACATTAAAAAATATTTGAGACAAACATTATCAGATACTATTTTATTAGACGAAACACCACCTGGGGGACAAAATGCTTTTGCCTCAGACACTATCGCAATTGCTGAAACACTTAAACAACGGATAAACAGGGCAATATCGGATAATTTATCGTTATCGGAATCAAAAATATTACTGGTTAGAAAACAGTTATCAGATATCATTATTTTATCAGATTTACTTGCAAAAACATTTTGTAAAAATATCGTTGATACATTAGCAATAACGGATAGTTACAAGAGGAAGATATATCTTGGACTTTCAGACCCAGTCATAGTAACAGAAACACTTAAAAAAGGTATCAACAGGGCATTACTTGAACAACTAGGAATCATAGATGCAAAGAATATCAATATAAGAATAAATAAACTGGATACAATCGCACTCACAGAAACATTAAGAAAAATGGAAATAATAACACTATCAGATACAATTGGTCTTAATGAGATACAGAAATTATCTATTTATAGAAACCTAACAGATCTCATAAACATTATAGAAAACCTATCAATATCAGCAAATATCGCAATGGTAGACGATAAACCCTACCTCTACATCGAAAACGAGGGAATCTATAAACTAATACCGATAAATAAAGAAATCTATAAACTCTTTAACGATAATCAACAAAATTATAATATCAATAAAAGAAAAGGGAGTTGATAAAACATTACAGTTTATGAAAGAAGCGAAACTTATGTTCACCGAGTGGATGTCAGAAGTCCAGATACACCAAGTATACTGACAAATGTAACCGATATGACATTCACTCTTTACGATCCCTGTAACTTCATAATAGTCAATGCACAAAGCATGACAAGTGACGCTACAGGGAAATATTTTTACAAACACACACTTAGTAGTACCGCAACATATGGAAGATATAAAACAAGAGCAATCGCTACAGGTGGAAGTTACGCAGTAATAGATAACGAATTCTTTGTCATGCCCTGGAATGCCGTCCTCGATATACGTACCACGATGGGACTCGGCACTGACGAAAAAAGCATAGATGACGACGCAATCAACCATATAACATGGAATAGTTATCAATATGCATTAAGGGATATCTTTACACATCATTACGTGGAATCACCAAATCCTGATCCAACAAACGGATACATGTTCAATGGTACAAATACTAGTTTTAAAACCAAATATTACCCACTAGCGGATATTACTGGGGATGGGAATATCTGGGGTAGTGGCGACACAGTTAGTTGCGGATCTGATATAACTTGTTACTGGGTAGACAATAATGGTAGACATCAAGAAGGCAAAGTCAAAGTCATATCGCCACTCACAGGAGAAATAAGCATCTATCAATACGATGGAACATCTGCAATACCACAGGATAACGAGGGTGTATATCTGGATTACTGGGTACGGAGTTGGAGATATGATGAATACCTGTTTCAACAAGCAGTAGTACGACTCGCCTGCCATGAGATAAGTAGACGACTTACAACACTTGATAAGGTTACTCTTGCGGATATACGAAATAATAACCCTATCATTATGATTAACCCTAATCTTTTTATGAATGAATATCAACGATATATTAAAAGGAATAGGGAGATGGTACTCGGCGGAGTATAAAAAATATGTTAACATATTACAGTTTTGACCCACGATGGGATATACGGGAAACCATTGGTACAAAAATAGATTACAATACCGATGACGTAGATGAATATTGTTTACCCGTACTCGATGATTACCGTGACACAATCTATGTACCACTTTTTACACCTGGGGAGACACAGGCAGAAGACCCACATCCTATGCCATTCATAGAGATGCTACTGGTTAGTTCACCCGCACGGGTACATAATGCACAGGGGGATGTACGTGAACAGGATGCATACATTGATTTCAACATATGGTATACCAATACAGATAATATTAGCAGTGTTAGTTGGGGTAAAAAAGTCAGTGACAAAATCGTGAATAGCATAATGACTTATCGACATAGTGTGACTAGTACGCATTGGGTCGAGGTTGTTAATGATGGTCGGGAAATCATTGAGAACCCAACGGGCAAACAAATAGTTTTTCATAGGATTGTAGAGGTTTATGTTAAAAAATATGGATAAAAAAGATTTAAATATAATAATTTTGAGGGAGGAATAAGAAAAAAATGGGACTCGGAATGCCGTTTCAAGGAACAATTGTATGGTTGCCAGAAGTAGTATATAGTTATGGTTCAACAGGAATAGGATATCTACCAAGCGATAAAGTATATAATGTGAAAATGGACTGGGGGGATACATTCAAAGGACTCAGGGGTTTTAGTGAACCAAGTATATGCGGATGCATTAGTACACCAAGTGACCCAACATTGCATATTGAATGGGTGACGCAAGAAGTAGCGTGTTCACTTGCATCAACAAGTGTCACTAGAACATCAACAATGGATTTACCAAGTTTATTCTTTGATATAGGACTCAATACAAAAGGTGCTACTAAATCATATTACAAAGTCAGTGGTGCTAAATGTAAAACATTGAATCTCAAGAGCAGTACAGGCAATGAATACGTTTGGTCAGCAGATTATAGCGTATGCAGTATAACACAAGCAACAACCGCAACACTTACTGTACCAGCTCGTAGTTTTGCGTCGTTTGCTTTCTTCAACAAAGTAGGCAACGTCATAGGAAAAGATGGCAGTACAGCACTTGCAACAATAGTGGATAGTATAGATATCACAATCAATAACAATCTGGTGGATTACTGGGATCACGATAGTCCATATAAACAAGCATGTATACCAGGAGCACTCGATGTCAGTGGTACAGTCGGCATTAGCGGAGATGATGGTGGTAAAGTATTCACAGACGCAATCTATAACCAACTCACCAATATAGTGATAGATATGGGACTTACAACCTATGATGTTGTTACATTGTCACAGGTTCGTTGGGATAACAATAGCATCGAAGGAAATACTGCTAATGAAGGATTAAAGATACCTGCAAAATTCACTGCTAAAACATTCACAATAGCCTCATAGAGAGAAATTTGTTCTCTCTTTTTCTTTCTATTTTTTTTAGATTCACCCTTCGGTGAAAGGATATAAAAACATATGAATAATAAATACAAATTTGATTGGGTAAACAACGGAGAGGAATTCACTGCACCAAAAATAAGTGCAGAAATCGATTTAGAGATACTGGATTTTATGAGCAAACAATCAACCGATTTAAAAGATGTACAAAGGAATATTATAGATTTCATAGAAACAGTATACTTGGTATTCTGTCGGGTTGACAAAAATATTTCACGTGATACAATAAAACAACAACTCAGTGTACGAGAAATAGGCAACTTGGTATATTGTTTCAGGACACAAGATAACACTATCACAAAATGTCCGCACTGTGACAAACCACTAACATATAATGATATCTATCCCGTTAAGGTTGATGATAAAAATTTTCACAAAACCCAATCAAAAAAAGATACTATTGCGATGAAAAAAGAAAACTAAAAAACATGATATTTGAAATGATGATTCAGACCAATAATAGTTACGATGATATACTCAATATGAGTATTAACGAGTTGGTGGAATTCTTTGAATACTATCGAGAGAGGCAGACTGGGACAGCAAAACTTACAGAACAACAGAAACAGATGATTGAACAAAACAAGATTGATAGAATGAGGAAATAAGAGTATGGGAAAAGCGGTCGTTAACATAAGTGCGGAAGATCATGCAAGCTCGGTAATCGATAATGTTGCAAAACGACTTGGCATATTCAGTCAACAGGGTATAGCGATGGGTATCGGTTTCGCAGCATTAACCAAAGGGATACAATTCGCAGAACAAGCAATCAGTGCTATGATAGATTATATCGCAAAGGGTATAGAGATGAACCGTGAATTTGAACTCAGTATGGCACGTCTCTCTGTATCAATTGTAGATTTCGACATGTCTATCGAAAATCTCTCCACAGATTTAAAATATATGAGTGTCATGTTTGGCACTGATTTAAATACATTGACTCTTGCCTTGCGTAATTTTACACGTGAAGGTTTTTCCGCATCTGAAGCTACCAAAATGCTTTTCCAAACTGAAAAATTTGCTATTGCAACAAATGAAGATTTAACTTCGGCGCAACATTCCGTCATTGAAACTATGGAAACTTTCGGTCTTGGTTCAGAAAGTACGAATTATATTATAGAAAAACTTAATCAGATAATTTCTAAAACAGGTTTAACATTAGCAGATATAAGTAGAATAATGGGACAATCATCTACAGTTGTTCAGGAGAGTGGAATTAATTTTGAAACATTTGCAAATATACTTTATACATTAGATGATAAGGGTGTAGGCACAAGACGGATGTTCACAGAATTAGAAGATACTATAAAGAATCTTAATAGCACTACCTTGAAGATTTTAGGTGTCGTAGATGATGTATCTACAAAATTTGAAACGATAACAGCTACTACTGCTTTTACAAAATTGAGTCTTGACAAACTCGCAGAACTTAAGGAAATGGATTTATCCAAACCTTTCGATATAAGTACATATTTTGATAAGGAAAAATGGGATAACGCTGTAGAAACTGTAAGACTTTTAAAAACAGAGGGTATAACAACACTTGAACAATTTAATGCTTTGATGGCATCTAGCAAAGGTCCAGTATCTATTGGTGGTGAAAAACTTGTGCAAGAAGGTTTGGATATAACTAAACTTATCAGAATTATATTAGCATATAATGATTGGACTGGACAAGCGACAGATAGTACCCAGGCATTAAAAGACGAGATAACAAAACTTGGAAAAGAAACTGATATTTATATAGCAACTTTGGAAACTACAAATATTGCAATAGAGACAAATAAGGATAATATCGCTGATTGGATTAAAGAACAAGAAAAACTTACTACATTACATGGATTAAATGAAGACATCCGTTATATGGGGATGGGACTCGAAGATGCTAGTTATGCGGAAAAGATACATAATGTTGCAACAAAAGAACTAATTGATAGTATACGAGTTCAACGTGAGGAAATAGATGCATTGAACGAAGCAAATTCGAGATATAGTCTAGAATCAAATAAGAATAATCTTGCGATAATGAAGATACAATACGAGGCAGATGGACAACGCCGTGGTCTTACTCGTGGACAACAACGGATGATTAAGGATTTGCAACATGCAGATATGGGTCTACGTATAAGTATGACAGAAAATCAACTCGCTATCGACCAGAAAACACTTGACCTTTCACCAGAAGAAAAACGCCTTAATCAACTCAGTATGTGGTATAATGAAGAAATCTATCTAAGACAGGACGCATATAAGACTGAAATGATTGCATTAGACGAAAAGATTAAACTTGAATATGATAAGATGCAGATGAATTATAATAATGTAACAATGTGGAATAATAAACTTATACAAAGTGATTTGGATGCATATGCTGCAAGAGTAAAAGTTTGGGAACAAGAACATGGTCAAAGTTGGGGACAGGTAGGAGTTGCTCCACCTGGTGTTCCAGCACCACCTGGCTATACTCAATCATATCTTATAACACCACCAGAGGTTTATAACAGATCTCCGCTTCCAAAATTACAAATGGGTGGTTATATCCCTGAAACAGCCCCCTATCTTTTGCACAGGGGCGAGACTGTTATTCCTGCGAATAAAAACACAAGTAACAACAATACAATAAATATCGTTAATCATGTCAACGTCAATAACAGTGGTGAAATTGACACAAATAAACTCTGTAGTGCAATTGCTACAGCAACAAGAGAAGGAATTTTAAAAACAAACATAAGCAGATATGGAGCACGATAAACATGACAGATAATAGAGAATATCGAACATTCTACGGGGTATATCTTGATGATTGGAGTAAGACCTGGGGTACACTCGCAAACAACCACTTTTTCCTTGTAACGGATTATTTTCCTGTTGATGTATCCACAGTATCCTCAACGGGTTGGGGTAGCACCACGACCATATTTTTGTATCAACAAAACATTAAGAAGAAATACATTATCGAGGGTGTAGCTTATGGTCAACTCACATTCTGCGCACCCGCAAGTAATTCTTTTGTCAGCGATTACCGTGTAACACTTATGCAGATAAACAGTAGCGGTAGCAATACAGAAATCGCTAGTACGGGAGTTATAACCATTAACGATAGTATTACTACCGCTATTTATAGTATTGTTTATCCGTTCTGGATAACTATTTATGATAGCCCGAAAGAGATGGGAGAGAATGATTTGCTGGGTCTTAAAGTGCAATGGAATGTCGTCGGTGGGAGTGGTGTGACGGCTAAACTTAGTCACTGGAACGACAACCAATACGAGGATTTGAAGATAACAATACCAATCATAAGAGAATAATAAAGATGGGAACATTCAATATAACACAGACACCAATCAGTAAGGATCTATACATTTATCCAGATGCAAACGATACAGTGCAACTCACACCGATAGGAGTTGCTAACAATTATGATTGTGTAAACGATACTGTTGGTGCAGGAGATGATGATACAACATATGTCTATACAGCCAATGTATCCGCAGTGAGTGACCTTTATACACTTACAGACCACGCCACAGAAACCGGTGCAATCAATAGTATTACTCTTTATACAAAATGCAAGAGTCATATATATAACCCAGCGAGCAGCGCAACATATGAACTCCTATTAGGCATTAAAGACGCTTCAGCAGCCTATTACACCTATTACAAGAGCAGTGAAACAAGTTACGGCACAAAGATATCGCCGACTACAGATTATCAGATATTTAGTTGTCTCTGGACTAGTAATCCAAGTACACAGAATAATTTTACTTGGACAGACACAGATAACCTACGGATGGGCATACGATGCAGTAGTCCATTAACAGGTGGTTCACCATTACAATTTGTACTATATCCAAACGCAGTAGGAGATTTAACAGAATTAACCGCAGCAGGAGGAACAAATTATAGCAACGTAGACGACCCGATGGGTTCGCCAGATGAGGATACAACATACAATTATAGTAACGGCGTAACAGGTATAGTCAAGGTTGACCTTTATAATGTACCGAATCATACAACGGAGACAGGACCAATAGATAATGTCACAGTTTATACCAGGGCAAAGACTGTTATGGATTATGCGACACAATTCGGTTATGAAGCGATTAAAGTTTGGGGAACAGGTGATTATGGCACAGTACATGATTTAACAGGTGGATATGTTGATTATAGCACAATTTGGACTAGTAAACCATCAGATAGTACAACTTGGACATGGAGTGATATAGATAATCTCCAAATAGGTTTTAAAGCATACCAGTTTTATGATGCCAGTCATATCTTTTTAACTCAATGTTACGGTATAGTGAATTATAGGCAAAGTATCAGTCCAGAGATTCGTACCACGCAATGTTTTGCCAAGATAAATTATAACCCTGGTAGTAGTACATGCACCCTGTTTAAACCCGAGAATTATAGTATTAGTCACCGGCGGGATGTTAAAAAAATCAATACATGGAATAATAGTCGTTATGTTTATGATTGTGGACGACTCGGTAAAACACTCAACATGAATGGATTACAATACAATACAATTAGTAGTGAGGCATCTGTTGCGTTGAGTTGTGTAAAGACTATGAAAGATAACGGTGTAAAAGTGACACTTAGCGGTTTCAATGATGATAACGTGAATGGTGACTGGTTTATTCGTAACCTCAGTTTTGAAAAACAACTCCCGAATATGTATAATTGGAATATGGAGTTGGAGAAAGCATGAGTTATGTTGATTTAACCGTACCATCATCATGTTCTGAATCAGATGCAAATAATAGATTCCTTGACACAGCGACAAGATGTACATTCGCAGGATTATTAAGAAGCGACAATAATCATTTCGTAGTAAAAGATTACGGTATTAATTATTTTCCTTCATATTTTAAACATGAATTTCAAGGTCGTTGCACAAGTATAGATACTTCAGGATGCGCAGTCATATATATGTTAGCTAATACAATGAATGATAGAATATATCAGACGAACCATACTTTTATTTCCATATATTTTTATAGAAGTGGTACTAATTATTATATTTATCTCGACTGCGGTGGTTCATCTGATGCTTATAATAATTATTCATTAAATACAGATTATTATTTTACACTTATAAGGAATCAAGAAAAAATAGAATGCACAATATATTCCGATAGCGCAAGGACAATTGTACTTAAAACTCTTGAAGCAACAATCCCTTATGGTTTAAAATTCAAATATTTTTACCCAGGCGCAGGATATTATTCAGTTAGTGGAGCAGCATTTAATGGTTATAGCGAATATTTCGATATACATATGGATTGCGACTGCGAACAAATAAAAATAGATTCAGATAATTATACGATTTATCTAAATAAACCAGATACCATTACATTGAATGACTCCGAGAATATACAGATATATAATTATGAATATATAGACCAAATTGATATTTTTAATTTAGGTAAAAACACTGAGAATATAACATTACATGGCATAGTTAATTCAACAACGAGTCTATTTATACCTTTACAAAATCTTAATGACCTTATGGATGACGGCGAAGAAGTAACCCTTTCTAATTTCAGTAATCCACTCTTTGACGGGTCTTGGGTTATCGAAGATTTCATTTATAAAGTAAGAGGTGGATATATAGATAGTTTCGAGTATGATATGACATTGGAACGGGCATGAAGAAGGAGGGATGTATTGAAGGATAATGATTTATTGATACGACTTGATGAACGCACTGCGGATATTCAAAAAGATATCAAAGAAATAAAAGATATAGTATTCGGTAACGGCAAAGAAGGACTTTGTTATATAGTACAACGACATGAAGATAAATTCAAGAATCTCAAATACGGTATTAGTCTAGGTTTTATCATTATTACAACTATTATACTTGTAATGAATTATTTTAAGATATAAAAAAAAAATTGGAGGAAAAAAATTATGATAGAAGAAATTAAAGCAGATATAGGAATCCAAAAAGCAGTTACATTGTTTACTAAGACAGCAATCTATGGTGCTGTAATCATAGGCACAATGCTGTTCATTAACAAGTTGCTTGGATTCACTTTTGACCTGAAGATAGGTTTCGGACTATAAAGAAGATATACAAAAATATATATCACTCTCTCCTTTCTTATAATATTATAAGAATATATAAAAAGTAATTACTTCTTACTAACGTACTTATAATATAATAAGAAGAGGAGGGATTTCTTTAAATCTTTAAACTATGACAAAAAAGTGGAACAACATTTAAAACATTCTCTAATTTTATCATAAATAGATTCCGTCTAAATGCGAAGAGTATTTAAAGGATTCTTAAAAATACGGAAAAGGGGGTGAGAAAAAACTTATGGGAAACATGGATTGGAAGATATGGGGTAAAAAACTATTAAAGGGTGTCGGTCTTACTATTGGTGCGTCAACATGTCTTTATGTTGCTGATTACATGACGGTTAATCCTATACCAGTGGAGTACACGTTCTGGGGAGGTTTAGTTATTGTATCGTTGCAACAGATCGGGAACTGGGTAAAACATACATTCCTAACTTAATACTTTTTTTTTTATCAATTCATTTATGATTGCATACTATTAATTAAATTTGTACAATCTTCAAAATGAATCATGGCATTATCTAATTGATGATTACTTTCTTGAAAATAATTCTGTCCTTCACTATAATCATCCATTTGCATAAAAAATGCACCCATTGAACCATAATATGCATACCAATTCATATCATATAAATATGCATCATAATCAATTTTTACATATCCCCATGGAAGTGATATTATATCTTTTGTTATTGAAGTTGTAGGACTATAAAAAACTATTTCATTTTTACAAATTATAATATAATCTTTCAAATCATCGTATTCCTTTTCTAATGAATCCCAACTTTCTAAATTAAGTAATGTTATAATGTAATCTAATTTTCCAGATATTTCTTTTGATTGTTTTATTATCAATGAATGAAATATTCCATCATTACAACTTTCAATATAAATACTTTTTTTTTCTTCGCATCCACTTAATAATATTGTTGCTAGTACTATGCAGGATATTATCATTATCATTTTTTTTTTCATAGTTTATTTTCCAATGTGTCATATGTTCTAGGTTTTATTTAAAAGTTATGAATACTTTCAACGACCTATGAATCTATTTTATATAGTATATTTGTTCCTATTTTCTGGAATTGGAAAGATTATGAAGATAATGATAGAAAAAGAATTATATGATAAGATTTGTAATATAACTAACAATCCAGAAAGTTTCTGCATACAAGCAGTTACAAAATATATTCAAGGTTTTTCTACTTTATAGTGTTTAATCTGTTCACGTAATGCTTCTTTTACAAACTCTGCCCGTGATATATAGCCATGTTTTTTGTCGTTTATTATTTTGTCTATTTCTGCTATAAGTCCATCGGGTAGGTTTATCCCGTGGTATCCACCCTTTTTTGCCATATATTTGTTTTTGTCATATGTATTTGTTTTATTTAAACTTATTTATAATATGGTTGTTATATTCTTATCCGTTGGGTGTAACATCGATATAACAAATTTTATATACTATGTATAGCATCCATGTCGTATGGATGTGATAAAAAATGGAAAAATGGAAAAACATCTTCAGAAAGAAGCAAGTGATGATACCCCCAGAAATCTATACACAAATATTGAACAATAAAGAAGAACTGGATAAATATTACGGGGGGATATTCTAAATATGTGTCAATTCTTCAGTGGTATCCTTAAAAAAGATGGTAAAACACTTTGGGATAAAAACTTTGACAACCATGAAACATTAATAACAAAACATAAATTAACAGATAGCGAGGATTCAAAGAAATGGTTACGATACGAAGTAACACCAATTGACAACGATATTTTTAACCATGATAAAAAAAACTGGAAAATAATCATTGATGAAAACAATATTTCTATTTGGTATGAACGGCAGAAAGTTTTTTTTGATAAAAAAATCATGGACTCCTTTAAACAATGTTGCAAAGAATTATTCATTATCGATAAAACAGAACATTTTGAACAGTTAATGGATGGTCGTTTTTTTGTAAAAAATAGTACAGTTAAGGCATTGGGTAATAGTACAGTTAAGGCACGGGGTAATAGTACAGTTGATGCATGGGATAATAGTACAGTTGATGCATCGGATAATAGTACAGTTACGGCATTGGGTAATAGTACAGTTGATGCATCGGATAATAGTACAGTTACGGCATTGGGTAATAGTACAGTTAAGGCATCGGATAATAGTACAGTTAAGGCATTGGGTAATAGTACAGTTAAGGCATGGGACAATAGTACAGTTGATGCATCGGATAATAGTACAGTTAAGGCATGGGACAATAGTACAGTTAAGGCATTGGGCAATAGTACAGTTGAGGCATTGGACAATAGTACAGTTAATATCCATAATTATTCATCTAATTCAAAAAACAATATCCATATCTCAGAAGACGCAGTTCTTATTGACCGTAAAGAACGAATCATTTATGTTGGTAAAAAGAAGGTGAAATATTAATGTTTTCTTTTTTTTCTGATACTTTGTTTCAAATCGAGAACGACCGTCTAGAGGCACAACTGGAACACTGGCGAGAAAACAGGAGGGAACAAAACAATGATTCGTAAACCTTTGACTTTTTATAAAAGAAAAAAACAGGTTATAACTGAAAATATTGAGGAAGGTATCTTGCAGTATTGTTGCAAGGATTTAAAGAAAGCAATGGAGAAATATGATACAGGAAAAAGATTTCCAAATAAAAGTTATAGAGAATATAATGGAAGTATACTTAGTTTTTCTAATGGTGAATTGAGAATACCTACACATCAGGAAAATGGTTCTTGTTATTATCATAATATTGACAAGATGGTTATTCATTTCTGTCCTTTTTGTGGTTGCGAGATCAATGGTCTTGTTAATTTAGATGAGGAGAAATAATCAATGAATGATGAACAACAGGTCGAATGTAACCATAAACTCCAACATATGACACTAATGGAACTACGACAACTCATACAAGACCGGATAACTAATTATCTCGATAAAGGGCAATTAATCGATTATATAGAAAGTAATTTCGATAAGAACGACTGGGAATGGTTCTATGATGAACAAGTCATGGAAGGCGGTGTACCGGATGTCTGATGATAAACTTGAGGTTGTACTCGGCGGTATACTCGGTCGTGATGGTTGTCCTATAATGTTTATTAAATACCCCAGAGGAAAACATGTTATTGCGCAGGATTACAAGGATAAACTTAAAACATTTTTTGAAAGAGAAGGATTCCTAGTCAAATTGCAACATGGTTATTATGACAAAAAAGAGGAATAAAAAATGGGAATGTTTGATTTCTTAAATATGAGTGATAATTATGAAGATAGAAAAGTGGCACGATTTGAATCAAATGATTGTATTATAGACACAGCATCTGTTAATGATTCAACAAAACCATATGAAACAGCAATTAGTCATAAAAAATATAATGAAGCAAAATGGATAATTGTTGAACTTTATGATACAAAAGAACAGGCATTAAGTGGTCATAATAAATGGATGGAGATTATGAAACAACATCCTGATAAATTAATAGATGTAAGTACTGCTGAAATAAAAACTGGATTTGGAATAGGTGATATAGAATATAAACGAGAGGATTAAATTATGATATCTTTAGGGTTCCAAACGGAACAGGCAGAGTCAGACACATTATTTCCATATAACATTTATCCACATCCATCTGACTCTGACTCTTTTTCCTTCCTCCGAAGGACGGGACGAAACAATGGGATTCTGCCTCCTAGCAATAAAAAATTTAGCAATCCCATTCTTTCCAATATTTTTTTATCCTGTTGTTTTCGTCCTGTTATCTCCCTTTAAAAAGGATTGGTGAAATAAATGATTAATGGACAAAATTTTTGGGTCATACATAATGATGAATTAATTAAAGCTGAAGGATTTCCTAGAGATGAAGGATATTATTATTTTCCTAAAATTACAGGTGGTATTTTAGGTCAAGGTTGGTCTATTCATTCAAATGATTTATTTTCAACAAAAGAACAAGCTAAACATATTTTGATAACTAGATTAAAATCTGAAATTAAAAAGTTACAAGATAAAATTAAAAAATTGGAGGAATGATATTTTATGCAGAAAGAAATAGATAATGTTTTTTGGGAAGAAAAAAATGCTAGAGATAGGCAATTCACAAGTAACCTCAACGGCAACAACAACGCATGCCTATTCGCTCAAATGTGCATTGACCTTGGTATCTATAAATACAAGAATAATGAACTACAAGTGGATGAAAAAGCTGAAACAGAACTTGTCACACGGGTTCGTGGTAAGCAACAAATGTTCCATGATTGGGGTAACGAAGGAGCTGGTGTGATTAAAACATTTGGTGAAGAAAAACTATCGAAAGAAACATCGACAAACATTGAGGATACCTGCGAAAGTTGCGGTAAACCATTCACTGAGGGTGAACTACGATGGCAGAAAAACAATCCTGAGGATGCAAAGTTTTGTTATAAATGCAAAAAGGAGAAAGGACTCGTTAAAGCATTTGATTAAAAAATATTAGGTGGTGATGGAGAGACATGAATGGAAGAACAGATATATGTCGAAATAAGAATAAAGCAGAGATATTGTTACGAGCAATCGCTAATAAACATTGTAAATATTTCAAAGTAAAACATCTTCGTATACCAGATATTAATCATCGGGAATTATCCTGTATGATACCTTTACTTAAAGAGAAACATCTTGTTATTCCAAGATTCAATAAGCATTGTTATACTTATGAACGACTCTTCTCACCATCAGATATTGAAAGTATTATACAAGGGTTAGGTGGCTGAGTTTATGATCGATGGGACGCACTCTGATAATTTTAAGGATTATATCGATTTGAGTTGCCTTGAATCAATTATTATCCGTAAAGGTGTACTTTGTCTTGAATTTAAACAAGGAATAGGTGTATTATGAGTATGAAGATTTGTACAACCTGCGGAATTCTGTATAAGGGTGAAGGAAACAACGAATATCTCTGCAGTGATTGTTATAGACGGTTTCATGGTTTCTATAAACAAGTTGAAAATAAGTTTGGAAAACTAAGGTAAATATTATGTGTTTTAGTAGTTTGTATGGTTATTTCAGGGCTTGGGCTAGAAATAATAAAGCACTTAAAGAATATCATAAGGAGCATGAGAGACTATTCGTTAATAGGATAGATGAGGATGCTAAGGTAGGTGTGAAAGGAAAATGATTTGTGAACAATGTAAAAAAGAACTTGCTTTAAAGAAAGGTTATACTAGGATTTGGGAATGTGATGATTGCCAAGTTACATATTATATGACTTATGGAATAAGTAAGATAGGAAGGTAAGGAAAATGATATGGTGTAGACGTTGTTTGCAGTTTATGGATGATTTGGGTAAAGGTCGGCATAGATGCCCTGTGTGTGGTGCTGATGTTACTATATCAACTAAATAATTTAATGGTGAAAGGAAAATGAAGAAAGAATTTATCGAGTTTTCAAAAATAAGAAACGAAAAACGATGGCTTATTATTAATGAAGAAAAAGATGATTGTTTTGGTGAAATTTATTATCATCTTGCATGGAGAAAATATATTGTAGAATGGAATCCATACGGTATTATTTGGGATTGGGTTTGTTTACAGAAAGTAGTAGATTTCTTAAAGGAATTGAATAAGGTGAAAGGAAAATGAAAATAAGAAATAAACCATATGTTGATGGTAATTGCGAAGAATGTGCATTAAGAGATTGTTGTCCTGCACCAATCTTAAATTGGTGTTCAGAAGTTTTAGGTGACGGAACAAATTGTGATTAAATAAGGTAAATCAAAAAGGGTGATGAAATTGATAGATATGAAAACAGAATTTAAAGAGTATATAAAAGAAATTGATAACAATTTAGAGTTGGAAAAAAAATATTTGATAAACGATTTAATAAAAATTAGGGTTCACGGTTTATTAAAATCAAAAGTGCCAAGATGTACTTATCATGATTGTAATTTACCAATTGACAATACAACATTAGGTTGGGATACTTCTTGCCCTTATCATCGTTTATTGTTTGACCATTGGCTTTATGAAGTGATTGGTCAAAATATTAATTTTTATAAAACTCAACGAGGCAAATGTAGTGCTTTTACTCAATGGGTTAATAAAACAGGCAAAAAACAATGTGATGCTATTGTTGATGAGATGAGTAAGGATTCTATAAACTGGGAATGTTAAATTAAAATCTAAAAAGGTGAAAGGAAAATGAGTGAAATAAATGAATTGGTGGAAGAAGATTTAGAAGAACAATATGAGGAAGCAATATTAAAAGAATTTACTGCAATCGTAGACAATTACAAGAAACTGCATGGGTTTGATAATGATTCAATGAAACGAATTTTAAAAGACATTATAAAGAATCTAAGATAAAAGGCAAAGCAAATGAATAACATGATATATAAACCAACAGAAGAAATAAAACAACAAACAAACAACAACGAAATTACGGTAGAATATTTATATACTTATCCTGTTTTACCCTTACAAGGAGGTATAAAACAAGATGTTTTAATAAAAAGTGGGGGTAAAAATATGGATATACTGCAAGAATACCATGATTATCTTGCGGTGGAACATAGAAAACAAAACACACGAGATTCATACTATAACACAATAAGAAAACTATTGAAAGAAATAAATAAAGATATAGAAACATTAACAAAGGAAAACATAGATCAATGGATAATAGAAAAAAACAATCAAAAACTAGAACACAACACAATAAACAACTACATCATAAGACTTAACCTGTTCCTGAAATGGATCGATAAACCTGAATGGAAACTTAAACGGATAGGTTGGAGACAAATCAATAGACATATATTATCACTTGAACAACTTATACAGCTCAGAGAGGTTGCAAAAAAAACCAATCCAGAACATTACTTGATAATGACGTTGATAACTGATGTAAATGCTAGACCTGGAGAAATATGCGACCTTAAATGGAGCAACATCATAGATAACAAAATCTATTTCGATGATAGTAAGACTGGGAACAACTATGGATTCCTCACACAGGACCTATCAGAAGCCCTGTACACCTACAAACAAGTTAGACCAGTATCATTACCCAGTTATGAGGACTTTGTGTTTATAGGGCATATGGGACAGTTTAAAGGCAAACGCTACAGTCATAAAGCAACACGAATAAGAAAAGTGATAAAAGAAATAATAGCACAAACAGATATATATCATAATGTGACACCATATGATATAAGAGCAAGCGTAGGCACACAGGAATTCAACCAGTGTATAAATCCTAAGATCATACAACGCAAATTCCGGCATCGTAACCTGCGAACCACAATGATATATAACCATATCGATGATAAAACAGTAGAAGAATACGCCAATAGGGGCCTTATATGGAATAAACAGAGTTTATCGCCGACAAAAACAGAAACCAGTAAAATAAACGATAGGTTATATATAGATTTTCCATCGCAAAATTTTGAGAATGACGGCAATAACCACCATTTGTCGTTCTCATTCTTCTTTTTTTTAAATTATTGGAACGGAATGGGCGTAGTACTGCTGGATTCAAAAGTCACTCAGTTACCCAATCAGAGGGTTGCGAACACAGTTCTATCTGATACTGATGACAGTCGTGACAGTTGTAATGCAGACGCCTCCGACATTCCCAATAATTCTTATTTTTTTGGTGAGGAGGGAAATATCCCGTCTCAAAACTGCATGCCTCCGTCAATCCCCCTCCCCACCACATATTTTATAGGAGAGATAGATAAAAAATGAGTGAAAGCCAAAGTAGATATGGTATAATGGAAACATTAAACCAAAAAAAATTAGAAGCTAGAAATAAAATCGCTCAAATAGAAAAAGAACTCAAACAAGAAGAAATCAATTATAATAATTGCCAGAACATTATTAAACAAAATATGGAGACAGAAAATAATTCATATAAAGAACAACATAAAATCTGGAAAGAAAATAAAGAACTTGAAATACAGATGAAACAAATGGAACATAAACAAGCAATAGAGAAATTTAGCCGTGAAATAGAAAACATGCACCGTGAAATCAAAAAATCAGACGAAACATATGTAGAAACACATGAAAAAAAAATAGAACAAATGATAAATCAAAGAAAAATAAATGATGAAAATTATAAGAATTTCAAAGAAATAAAAAAACTTGACAAAGACGCAATGAATCAAGAAATAACAGAACTTGAAAACGCTATCAAATCACTTAAAGAAATAAGTAGTGAACAATCAAAGGGGGTTAAGTAAATCCCCTTATCTGGGGGGGAAAAGCAGGTTAAAAAGATAGATATGCCATGTGCATCCTGCTTTTACCAATTAGACTGGCACAACTTGGGCTTTGTTCGCCAGTCGCAAGCTTTGATGATGTAAAGTTCTCGTGAACAACACTGTTCGTGAGATATGGTAATCTGAGAGGTGCAAATCCTCTCCCCCCCACTAAAAAAATTATGAGGTGATTTATATATGTCCTGTAGTAAAAAATTGTTATGCCGGAGTTTTCCTTATCGTTGCAATCTTTGTTTCTATGGTAAAAAAAATGATTATTTCATTTCGGTTAATCCTTCTTTTCATATTCCTGATTGGTGGTTTAAAAAATATAGATGGTATTGAATTTATGAATAAAAGTATCAGAACAGATAGGGACGCTGTTGAGTTTTTTCCATTCAACCGTTGGAATGCAACGAAGGATTGGGATCTGATTTATGAATATAGCATTAAAGTGCGTAGAGGAGAGAGAATAGATGAGGCGACTAAAAACTAACAAAAATAAACTGCAACCCAAACTCGTACTAATCTGCATAGGAATCGGTGCACTCATAGCGAATAGTATCACAATAATCATAACCATCACCCACGCCTACATGAACAATTACCAAACCACTATAACCATCAACACATATAATGAAGCAAACCTTGAACTCGTACTACTACCAATACTTCTCATCATTGGTGTCTGGAGTGTTTATTATCTTTTAAAACAACAAATAAGGAGGGTTAGAGTTGAGTCGTTGCCCAGGTAGTCCAATTAAACATCGTAAAAGCCGAGGAAGAGGTAGACCAGGGAATTATCAACATGGGATGCGAGGGCATAGTTGGAAGAAACTGATAATTAACGATGTTCATATGGGTAGATTTTGTAAAAATTGTGATAGAAAAGTTTTGAATATGAGGGGAATAAAGGATGCACAAACAAGAATTAATGATTGTAGATAAATTAGAGAAGCCAGTAATACCAGATAATTGGGATTATGATGAATCTGTTGAAAAAACTATACAGATTATCAATAAATGGAAAAATATTACTGTGGAATTTTTGAACGAATTATATATTGCAAGAGAAAAATTAAAAAAGGAACGAGGAAGAGGGCCACTTCAAGGTTCAAAGTATCGGGCAAGATTGCCCGAAACTAAAGGGGATGATTAAATGAAATCATGGGAAGAATATTGTAAATCTATTGATATACCAAAAAGAACTGCAAATGATTGGCTTTTAAGAGCATTTGGCGAATCAAAAGAATCAACAGAAGATATAAAAGAACCTAAAACAACAAAGGCAGAATGGGATTTACTAGAAGGTAATTGTTTAGATATACTTCCAACATTAAAAGAAAAATCTATCGACCTTTGTTATGCTGACCCACCATATTACCGAACGGAAGAAGAATGGGATCAATTTAAAGATATTAATGAATATTTATCTTTTACAAAGGAATGGATACAAAAAGTTATACCATTATTAAAAGAGGAATATCATTTTTTTATCAATTTTAGCAGTGAATATTTTGCTGACCTTGAAATAATATGCAGAGAATTAAAACTACCGATACGAAGTCGTATCATTTGGCGACATGGCAATATGTCAGAAGGTAAACAAATAACTAATCAATTCGGGAGAATCTATGACCCTATACTCCATATTGGTAATAAAGAATTGAATCTACCACAAAAATGGGGTAATGAACGATTTGATGTATGGGATTTTGCAATACCGCAAACAAATTTTGAAGATAAAAAGATACATAAAACACAGAAACCAATCGAATTAATTAAAAGAATTGTAGAACTCGGCTCAGATAATGATTCCCGTATTCTAGACCCTTTTGCAGGTAGTGGTACAACAGGAATAGTTTGTTGGGAACTTAATCGTGATTTTACTCTTATAGAACAAAACCCTGATTTTATAAAACTAATAAAAGATAAAAGAGGAATACAATAATGAATTACAGTTGCGACAAAGAAATTTGGGAAAAAGACAAAGCATTTGGCGACAAAATGCATAATGTCGCCATTCCTCATTATAAAAACATATGGGGATATGACATAAAAATTACTGATACAACTGGAACAGATTTAGACAAAAAATTTAGTATAGATTTTATTCACAAAGATAAACATAATTTATCGTATCATTGTCAAGAGAAATTCCAACGATATCGATATGCATCATTTAAAACAATTACAATTGAATATATGAGTAATGTCGATTATAAAAGAGAAGGTTCTTTTTTTCATATGAATGTAGATTATTACATAATGGGATATGCTACAAAGAACGAAGATGATTTCATATATTTATGGGTTTTAAAATGGACTGATTTAAAAAGATGGTTAAATGATAATTTTACAGAAAGAGAGTTATTAGATTTTTTAGTCCAAGACAATGAACATGGTCGAGCTAATTTTTTAGCAATACCTATAAACTTAATTCCAGAACAAATTTTTGTAGATAAATTTCCAAAACAAAAAATGGATGGTTGGATGTGAAAAAAGTGTATAGTATAGTGGAATGTAATACAATACATATACAATACAATACAACGTGGGATGCATGAAAAAAGAACTAAAAAACACGGATAAAGTAATGATTTCCAGTAGAGTACCGGTTTATGTTAAAGAATTCTGTGAGACGAATAACGTCAAAATAAACGATCTTATCATGCGTGGTTTCGATGTTTTCCGTGAATCAGATAGGGATCATGCTCATTCTCGGTTGGAATATCACGAAAAACGTGTATTACATTGGAGGCATATTGTATTACAACAAGACGAGGAATGTAATACAAAATGGCATATTTGTAATACAATCAAAAAAGAGTTTGTTGAAAACAATCGTGGAAGTAAGGAATCTTATCGTATGGATATGAATTGGATAACAGCAAAAACTGAACAATTGATAAATGAGGGTATCATAGTTTCTTCAAAAGAATTATATGAGTTATGCACGAGAAAGGAGGAAAAAATATGATTTGTTGTCCTAAATGCGGTGGTCGTGTTTCTTTTAAGATGCCGAGTGATAAGAATGATAGTTGTTGGTATTGCAGTGTTTGTAAAATATATATTCCTGCGAAAAGTATTGTTTTATCTGATTTTATGAAGAGGGTGGTTGAGGATGAGGTTGATATGACGCTTAACATGTTTAATGTTGATGAATGAGGAGAGAAAATAGGATGGAATTTAATAAGATAGACATAAAATATGATAGTAAGAGGCAATGGCTTAATCTTGTACCACTCGGCGATATGCATCTAGGCAATAGCGGATGTGACCTTAAGGCATTGAAGGATATGATAGATTACATCAAAAACAAAGAAGACACCTATTGGATAGGCATGGGGGATTATATAGATGCTATCAACTATAGCGACCCACGATTCGACCCAAAGACTATTTGTTCTAAATATATCAGTGAAGGCGACATTGATAAAATTATACAACTCCAGATAGATGATATAGTGGATTTATTCCAGCCGATCAAGGATAAATGCATAGGACTTCTCAGGGGTAATCACGAGGAAACTATACGACGACATTACCACTATGACGTTTTGTACGAAATTACTAAAGATTTAGAACTTCCAAAGAAGTATTGCTTGTATGATCTTAGTGTTACTAGGTTGCGTTTTGAACGTATCAAGAGTCGGCATTGTTACGATATCCTTACGGCACATGGTAATGTTGGAGGACGTACATATGGTTACAAAGCTAACAGGATTAATGATTTGCATAAATTCTTTGTAAGTGATGTTTATCTTTTGGCGCATAGTCATATTAAACAGGCACAGTTGAGTAGTCTTATCTTTTTTAATCATATTGGTCAGGAATGTAAACGTAAGGTTGTGGATGCTTATACGGGTTGTTTTTTGCGTGGTTATGAGAAGGGTATGACGAGTTATATTGAGAAATGGTTGTATCCGCCGACTGATATTGGTTGTGTGAAGTTGAAGTTTCAACCGGAACATAACGATATACATGTGAGTATCTGAGGAAATGATTATGAAACTTAAGTATCTTGATGAAATCAAATGGTATGATGAACGAGACAAAAAACTAGTTATTAAACTGTTAACAGACTGGACAAACTATTATGATTCTGTTTTTAATTTGGATGTTGAGGTGCGTAAGGATGATTTCAAAAACAATAACGTATTCTTTTTCACCAATTGCAAAGACCTTCTTGGTAATATGAGTAATGAGAATCAGAACAAGAACAGTTACTTGGTGCGTCAGCGGAAGGATTATAGTCTATTGACGACTTTTTTGAAGAAACTAAGCGGTACAAAATTCGATCTGCATCTTGAAACATGCAGTACTTGTGGTTATAGTCCGTTGGATGTTGTCCCGTGTTATGATAACTGGAGTTATTTCCATTATTGCAGTAAATGCCGGAAGTATGTTCTTGTGACGTTCCCACCTGGTTTCGATAGTAGTTATCAGGCGATGTATGACCATGCGAAGGGTTTGGAGAAAGAGGATATGAAACAAAAGAAAGATGATGAGAGGAAAGATGTAACATGAAAATAAAAGTTATCCATAAATCATGGATGGAAAAAATGAATACTGTTGATTTGGAATATGATTGGTGTTGCAAAGAAGCAAAAAAATATCTTGATATTAGTTTATCTGATGGTATTGTTAGTTTTAGTAAATATATTGTTAAAGATGGTAATTTTCAGAGTTTTTTTGATGTTTTTATTTCTTTTTGTCCTTTTTGTGGTAAGAAATTCGAGGTGGTTAATGAATGAATATATTTTGAAGATATGCCCGTTATTTCAAAAAAAATGTATTGGTAATGCTTGTATGTGGTACATTGAGGGTATTACTGAAATGCATGATATACCATTTGCAGGTTGTGTAATCACTTTTATAGGAGAAAATAAATTATGAACGAATATGATGTTAAGATAAAAATTAGACCGAAAGGCAACCGTTGGAAAGGCAACATCACTATCAAAAACAAACGATACAAGGGCGAAGTTAAAGATATCACTTTAGTAGATTTATTCAATAACATTAATACAGAAGGGGGGAAGACTTTCAATTACAGGTATGTTTTTGTGAAAGAAGGCGAAAAATAAAATGATTCCATTAGATATGTTAATTACCGATACAGTAATTTTCTTGTTTCTTTTCGTTACGAGTTTTATCTGGCATGAACTTTTTCACTCCTTTGAAGTTTATCATCAAAACCATAGTTCTGCTTACTCTGTATACTACGATTTCAAAAAACTTAGCATGTATACAACTTATAGTTATGTTAAAGACGTTGATTTAATGCGTCTTGCAGGTGGAGTATATACAGGTCTGTTGTTCTTTGTTATAACGTTATTACCGATATCTACCAGTATCTACCAATTCAGTTTCTTATGTATTGGTTGGGTACAGTTGATTTATGGGTATGCGGAGTATTACTATCATGGTAATTTAGGGCAGAGGGATAGATGGGTTTTGTATGGTGTTACGATTTTAGCTAATTTGCTAATATGGGGATGGTTGCATTGAGTATTGCTTCTAGTATTTGTGCTGAAAATGTTCAATGGGCATGCGATGAAACAGTTAATGAATTGCATGAACTTTGGAAGAAATACTGCAAATATGATGAATCACAAGATAAATACGAGATTTATCGTCCTCGTGAATATATTGTTAAAGAAGCGATTGATATTGTTAAGAAACATTTTGATGGGTGGAGTGAATGATTTTTATGGTTGATGATTGGAGTTTAAAAAATAAAGAGGAACATTGCGAAGGTTCATGGTTTGGTTATAGCGACCACGATATTGATACTCTTCGTCAGAAACTAATCAAAGATTTTGAATTTATATTTTGTAATCAAGAAAGTGAATTTAGAAATTTTACATATAGAAATATAATTTTAACTATTATCAATAAGCGTTTTGGAGTTGAATAAAGATTGAAAATTGTTAGGTCAAAGATTATCAGTATTGATAACCAAGAAATAACAATTATGTTATACAAAAGTTATTGTCTTTATGATATTGTTGCAACAAGTACAAATATTGTTCTCTTGGAGAAGATTAAGAATTATTATGATTTACGTAATGATATAATATTTCTCAGTATTTTTGGTAAACCAGTGTTCGTCATTGATTCATGTGATAGTTATGGCATTATTGATTATTTTAATGCTTTGAAACAGTTCAAAAGATATACAAAGGAGATTAAGGGATTTTTATGAAGAAATGCGAGACTTGTTTTGGTTATGGTCTTTGGGCATGGGGTATACCTTCTCCTATGGGTACTATGGATGCAAAAGATGGCATGACTACAATTCCATGTCCCGAATGCGGTGCTGATGCCAATCCAAGTTTAAAAAAAAAATTTAAGGAGAAACGATAAATTATGAATTATATAAGTAAAAATAAAGTTGTTAAACTCTTTAATGAATGCATGGATGAACTATATATGAATAGTGAACCAAGTATTAGTTGGAAAGATATACAGGAGAAATATAAGGATAGCAAAGAAGCATTTTATTTGCATCATAGTATCTCCGAAGAGAAATATGAGAAGATTGTTGATAAGTACCGAAAGAAGGTCACTAAACTGTATTGGCACGATCTAGAGTGGTTTTTGTTGGATTATGCACCTACGACTGTGAGGAAAGAAGATAAATTATGAATAATGAGTATCCTGTGTTTCTTAGTAAGAATACATGGAACTATATACAGGAAATGTTGGATAAACATGGTGGTAACAAAAAATTTGATTGGTACATAATTAAACAGATAGATGAGCAACTTTGTGGATGTTATCCACATAATCATACATGGTGAAATTATACATAGGTAAAAAAAGGGTTATATAAAGTTTACCTATATATAGGAATTGATAATTTATGAAGAAACAAGATTTGAAAATGTTGAAAGAATTACAAAAAGGAATCAATAAATGGATAAAAAAAAATAATTGGAAAGGCGGAAAATGCAAAAAATGCGGAAAACAACTCTTGCCTATAATTGATTTCAAAACAATATGCGATATTTGTGTACAAAAAGAAATGAATGATATAACTAAAGAATTAGTAAAACGAAGAGATAACGAAATAAAAGTCGAATTATGGGCGCCAAACAATAAATTTGTAAATCTTTGCAGAAAAGTAAACGATGAAAATTTTAATGAAAAACAATTTTGGCATATTAAAGGAAAAATAACTTTTAAAAAACCTAAATAATTTTAGTCCACCGGGTGGACTTGTTTACTTAAGTGCATAAAATTGAGAGAGGGGAGAAATGCCGTACAAAAACAAATTTGAAAAAACAAGAGATAATATAAAATATTTGCAATCAGCAATATATATTGGTTTTGATAAATCTAAACGTGATTTCACATTTCCTGAATTTAAATTTAAAGATTGGATTGAATTTTTGTTAGATTCATGGTTATGTCCAAGATGTGGTGCAAAAGTTTATCTTAAATGTATTGGTGGATATCTAGATAACCCTTGGGGTTTTTGGGTTGAATGTGAAAATAAAACATTTGGTTTTAGATATAAATGTAATTATGAACAATATTATGATAATCTTAGATATAATGAAAGTAAGGCACGTTATTCAGGAGATGGAATGCGATTGGGGTAAAATATTATGCCTTATAAAGATAAACAGAAACAAAAATTATTAAATTATTTGAAGAAAGGAATGAGAATTAAATTTAAAGACCATATTTATTATTATCGTTCTCCCATGATTCATGCATATGATGAGAATCTTAAAAGAATGTAAATTATTGGTAGGTTATTGGAATATAACCAAAAAGTATTTAAACTATGGGTTTTGCACCTATTATATGGACGGAATGTTTTGCCATACTCTAACGAAATAATCAGAAAAAAATACAATAAATCTTATTGGCAACAAAATAAAGACAGATATAAACGAAGATGGATGGCAAGATTAGGAAATCCAAAACAAGACAAACAGATATTAACAATTATTGCTCTTAAACGGCAAGGTAAAAAAATCATTGATTTCCCAAAATTAAAAGATTCTCAGTTTAAATATAATAATCAAGCACTTTTACCAAGATATAAAAATGAAGTAGTTGAGGGGATTATTGATTATGGATTTTGAAGATGAGGAATATTACACTCCAATAAGTATTCAAGACGAAGAAGACTATATTAAAAAAGGTGGCGTTGAAACAGAAGAATTATGTCCTCGATGCAAAACTCCATTATGGAAATATGAAAATAATGATTCTGATTATATTTCTATAGAATGTATAGTATGCAGTTATCAACACGAAGGTAAATCTTTCTCCAAAATTGGTAAATGATTATGACAAAATGGCATCGACAAGGCGCAGGATATATAGGCAAAATTAAAACAGAAAATGAATCTAACTATGAAACTAAACAATCTGTTTGGAATTCTATTAAATATATAAAACATTGTGCTTTAGAACAAAAAGATGAAGAAACTTTAAAACAAGTAATTGAAGCGGAAAATTGGTTAAAAAAACACGGAATTAAACCATTTAAAAATCAGGATTAATCTCTCTCAAAAAGAATTAATCTTATCAGGACGAGCTTGAATCAAAGCGGGGTGGATGGCGGGCATTTACAATAATATTTAACACTTCCAAATAAGAATAATAGATAGTATAGTTATGGAACAACCATATTTAGAATTTAAAGAACCCAAACTAATTAAATGGGATAACATAACCAACGAAGACATAAAAACATTAACAAAGAAACTAAAAAGATGCGATGGGGGTTGATGGATGCTAAAAAGTAAACCATTATCTTCTGTGATGTATACCATTGTGCTTTTTATATAGGTGTTCCAAATCCTCCTAGGTAGGTCAGAAGGGTTTACTTGGCACAATCCAAACACCCCAAAAAAAGGGATATAACACACTATGGGACGAAAAACCAAACTAACACCAGACAAACACGAACAATTATTAAATTACATACGAGCAGGAACACCCATAGAAACAGCAGCACAAGCAATTGGAATAGGAAAAACAACCTTCTATAGATGGATGCACAACGGTAACGGATTTCGGGATAGCATAAAAAAGGCTGAATCTGAATTTATTAACATTTATGTATTAAAAGTACAAAAAGCTAGTGAGAAGAATTGGACAGCTGCTGCTTGGATGCTTGAACGCAGATGTCCTGATTTATTCGCTAAAAAAGAGATTGTACGGATGGAAGGTACTGAAAAAATTACTTTTAATCAATTCCGTATGATGTTTAAAAACGAGGATATAAAGAAGGATGTGCGAAACCTGCAATCAAATGGCGTTATTGTTACTCCCAAAACTGTACAATTATCAACAGATGATAATAAGTAGTGATACTAAGGAAACCATTATAAATAAGAGTCGGCAGATGGGTATCAGTACCATAATCGCCCTCAAAGCCCTATTACGGGCTGTAGGACATAAAAAGAACGAACTAATAATAAGTCCTTCACTCCGACAATCTAAACATGTCATGGATTACATAAACACATTCTATAAACAACTCAGCGACCATGTGGATATGAAAATATCTGAGGAGACGCAGACAAGTATGATGTTCGAGGATGGAGGAGAAATCTATAGTCTACCCAATAGTCCAGACACCATACGAGGTTACAAAGCAGATGATATCTACATAGACGAATTTGCACACTTCACAAACAATACAGATAAACAAATAATAGAAGCAGTTGCTCCTAGTACAATCAGAGGAGATAGTATCTGGTATATTAGTACCCCATTTGGTGATCAGAATCTATATTATGATTACTGGCATGATAATAAAAACAAAAACATTAAAAAAATCACATTAAACTGGCGAGAATGTCCTGATCTAACTCAAGAAAAAATAGATGATAATAGACAAAGATTAGGTGAAGATGCTTTTCTGCAAGAGTTCGAGAATCAATTCCCGCCTGATTTTGAGAATCAGGAATTCCCGACAGAACTAATAAAAAGTTGTATCGATCCAGAACTAGTTTATACCGATTTGATACAGACTAATAACAATTACTATGCAGGTGCCGATATTGGACGTAAGACAGACCTTACCGCCTTCAGCGTATTTGAGAAAACAGAAAATAAATATAGACTAGTATTTAAGAAAACCATGAAAAACACACCATACAACGAACAGAAAATCTTTTTCCAATACATGCTCGATAATTACCATTTCGAGAAATTCCATATAGATGAGACCGGTATAGGCAACATGTTCGCCGAGGAATTACACAGGACTTATGGACATATTACACCTATCACGTTTAATAATGAGAATAAGCAAAGCATGGTCGCCAATGTTAAACGACTCATGCAAAACAAACAATTAGAGTATCCTGACGATCCACTCATATTTGATAATTTTAAGAGTATACAACGGATATATACAAGTAGTAATTATCTACGTTTTGATAGTGTGCATGATTCTGAGATTGGTCATGCGGATCTGTTCTGGAGCATAGCGTTAGCACTTTATGATGAAAGCAAAAACAGGGGATTTATCCTCCCGCACAGTTTTGATTTTAAACACCGAGAACAAACAATACCTTTTGTGTAATGTTATGATAAACATCTTTGGTACACTCTATCGTGATATACAGGTTAATGAGAATATGACTAGGAATATATTTAATTAAAAAAGGAAAATAGATTATGAGTTTAGCACAATACGTTTACAATAATGCTTATAAACCATTCAAAAAACATGTACTAGAACTTAAGACGGATAAGAAACCAGTGAGTAAGATACCGCAACAGCAACGATACTATGGCGGGGTAGAAGAAAAAGCATACAGCGGCACACTCACACGGGAACAACTCGCCAATGTAGTAACAAGTGAATCATTGCTTATGAAAGGTATCTGGAAAGAAAACCGTGACATTTTCAAAGACACATGGACGATTATACATAAAGACAAAGAGAAACAAGTAGATGATAATGATTTAGATATCATAAATAATTTCAAAAAGAAAACTAAATGGGATTACAAAAATAAACAAGCAGGGATAAGCGCAAACATCTATGGTGACGGATTCCTAGAAATCATATGGGAAGAACCTGAAGGGACAGGTATTGATAGTCTTGCACCAAATCAATCACCAGTGGATCTAGAGATTAAGAGTGCTGAATATATCGACCATACAGAAAAGAAAAAAGGTGACGAAACAGAATATTACATCTATAAAGAACCACGAATACAAAAAACATATATTCACCCAAGTCGTCTTCAACACATTGTTAAAAAGGTTATCCCTGGTAAGAAATTCGGTATAAGCAATGTTTTCACAATCAGGAAAATAGCACAATCTGTTCTTACTGCTGACGAGCAATATGGTGAAATGATAGAATGGGTAAGTACTGGAGTATTCGATTTATTACTTAAAGGTGCTAATAACGATGATTTAAAGAATGCTGAAACAAAAATAACTAAACGTAGAAAAATTAATGTACATGATGAAAATGCAGAATGGAGTGTTCTCAACCCTACAATTTTTGACCCTAAAAACTTTAATGATTATTTCTTGCTTAAAACATCTGCCGCTGTAGATATGGCTCAATATATTCTTAGTGGTGTTCAACCTGGGCAACTCACAGGGTCTGATATGGGTTTTTCAGATTATCTTAACCATATTCAGAGTCTTAGATATGATGTATTTATACCTCATATAAATCAAATCTGTACATTGCTATTGGAGGGTCAGGGTCGGAGTTTTGAGGATTACGAAGTGGATTGGCAGATGAGTTATATCGATGAAACGATAGAAGCATCTATTTTGAAGATGAGGTCTGAGGCAGGTAGTCTAGCTTATGACCGTGGCGTTATCGATGAGGATGAGTACAGGAATATGTTGAAGAACGGCATCAGTGATTTTAAGGGTGAGTCTATACTTGATAAAGCCTTGCCCGTGAATCCTAGGGTGTTAAAACCAATTATGGAACAACCATCCGTGGTTGAGAATCCTGTTTTGACTGCTAATTATATGACTACGGCGGAACGTGTCTTGTTCGAGATTGAGAAACTTAAGGGTAAGCAAGAGGTTATGTTGGAGGCGCAACGACTTAAGGAAGCAGAGAAATTGAAGAATGACTTTAAACCATCGCTGGACGGTCATAAACCTAAAAAGAATAAAAAGGGTGTGTGAGTCGTATAAAGAAAGAACAACAGTCAGAATCGTTTATAATGCGTTTAAACCCAAACAATACCAATACTATAAACTTTAATGTGATAACTGAATGGTTGATCTAAAACTTCCAACTCGTAAACTCATCGATGCAACACACACCCAAGGATTACAATTACGTTATAGACGAGACATCACAAACCTATATAACCAGTTCAAAAAAGATATACTACCACGACTCGGATTGTTGAATCTTAAACAGGAAGGCATACTCCGTAACCTGGGTGTAACATTTGACCATAGTAGCGAAATAACGATATATGCACATGCACCACGGATAATTGATAAGAACATTAATTTATCGTATAGGGCGGGTAAACGGCGGGCAACCACAAATAACCGCCTCACACGCAACAATATTGTTATCTCTATGAGTCTCACTATGATGGATAAACGTATTATTGAAGACCTTAAAACAAGGAATTTTAGTCTAGTTGTGAAGGCGACTGAGGATATGAAAACAAGTATGTTGCGGGTATTCAGTGAGGATATAACACAAGGAAAAGGAATACAAGAAATAACTCGTAACCTAATGGATAACATTACGGATATAAGCCATGCTAGGGCGGAGATGATAGCAAGGACAGAAACCGCATTCAGTTACAATAACGCAATAAGCAAAACATATCAAGCAGAGGGGATAGAACAATGGCAATGGTTGGCGACACTAGGTGTAAACTGTTGTGAAGTATGTATAGGTAATCATGGCGAGGTTTTCAATTGGGGTGACCCGCAACCTCCGAGTCCTCACCCTAATTGTCTCTGTACGATTTTGCCAGTTATTAAAGAAAGATAGAAGAAAAAAGAATATTTATGGAAGAAATTAAATATATTACGACTAAAAGTTTTGAACAAAATCTAGTTAATCATATGTGGGATTGGTGTCCCAATTGTCGTTGTCAGAATTTTGAGGTACATAGAACTTGTGCCCAAATCACTATAAAATGTACAGGTTGCGCTTTTATGAGAATCATTTACCCGTTTCCTGAAGAATCACATCCATAAAAAAAATAATAAATTATGAAACTCACTATCAATATGGAAGGTTTTGAAACATTGCAGAAAGAGATAAAAGAAACAGTTACGAAACAAGATATACATGATGCATTGTACGAATCTGTGATATTAATAGAAAGAGAAGCAAAACTTCGTTGTCCTGTACAATTTAATGTTCTCGCACCTAGTATAACACATCATAAAATTAGTGATTTAACATATGAGATTGGTGCTTATGCGGATTATGCAGATTATATAGAATTTGGTACTATGTACATAAAATGTGGCACGCCAGAACAACCATTTATATCTCGTAGTGGCGCACCTGGTTTGAAATTTCCTAGTTACCGTCCTTTTCTGCGTAGTGCTTTATATAGTAAACTCGATGAGATAAACAGGATTTTTGAAGATAGGATAAATAAATGAATGAAATAAAAGTTGAAATAAAATGTGATGCAAAAGAAACAATCTCTAATCTAGAAAAAATAACTGAACTTTTAAATAAGATTTTGGAATTAGAGAAAGAGTTGCAAAAAGTTAGAGAAAATAAAATTTGTTGTTATCCATATCAACCATATGTTATATATCAGCAACCACAAACATATTTGATGAATGCTTACAAATCAACTCCAATAGATGGTTAAATGATTGTTATTCATACTATCGATAACTGCAACAAATGCAAAATCCTCAAGATGGAACTCGACAAACACAATATCCCATATGAGCAAATGATAGATAACCCGCCTATACTGGAGAAGGAATATCCGATTATTTATTACAATAATGATTTGGTTTCCTATATTTTTATTAGGAAAAAAATAAGAGAGATGAAGAATGTATAATTATAAAATACAGAAAGTTGTAGACGAAAAAATAGACGCGGAAGAAATACAGGAACGACTCAATGATATAGCATTGGAATTCGATATAAAGGTATATACTTTGACAGAAAATAATATTGCTTGGGAAGCAAACGGGATAATGGAGAACCATAGAAGTATTCTACTGGAATTCGGTATGCCGGAACCATTCAGCGACATAAGAATCGTATGTTATCTAATTAATAAAGCATTCAAGGGTGCACCTGTTTGGCTTATGACAGAATATGGTTCAAATCAAATTTTAGCGGGTCATACTCCTTTTAAAAACAAGAAATAAAAAGAGGGATAAAAAATATGAGTAGTTTTATG
>Ga0315285_10000506_pt1 | contig 40352 bp, 28 predicted proteins | sample YL17G09_36_MG_FD_203698 | JGI IMG/M metagenome (GOLD analysis project Ga0315285, IMG submission 203698) | Sediment microbial communities from Yellowstone Lake, YNP, Wyoming, USA - YL17G09_36 | ecosystem: Environmental > Aquatic > Freshwater > Lake > Sediment | place: USA: Wyoming | collected...
CTACCGGGCCGAGCAGACCAAGCAACAGCTCGCCGCTCAGCAACGCAGTAAGCCGTCACCGAAGCAGGAGGGAAGGACAGCGTAAAGGTCCGGACAAACCACTTGCGAGGGACCCGGCCACGTCCTTCGCTGGCTCACCATGGGGCGACCCTGAGTGGCTCTCCATGGGCGGCCGTTGACACTCCTCCACCACGATGGACCGGTACCGATTCTGGAAGAGGTGCCCGTGCCGATGATGGCGCCGGTTGAAGGCCCCGGCATAGCCCGCGAGGAGCGAGCCCAGCGTGCGCCCGAGCGGGCGCCGGCCCGTCCGCACCAGCAGGTGGAGGTGGTTGGGCAGCAGCGCCCAGGCATAGACCTCCCAGGCGCCGGGGGCCGTCACCGCCGCCAGGCGTGCCACGAAGTCGCGCCGGTCCGCGTCGTCCTGAAAGATGGCCCGGCGTTCGATCCCGCGCACCATGACGTGGTGCAGGACGCCGGGCGCATCGAGACGGGGTCCGCGGGGCATAGGGGGAGCGTATCCCGCCCGGCTCCCGCTGTCAAGAGATAGCTACAAAGGCTACCACGTCCCGTTTTACAAAGGCTACCACGTCCCGTTTTATTATTTCACCCCCAATCCCGCCACGGGCGGGACAAGACCCCAAAGGTACCTCAGCCCAGAAGAATCTGGGGGCGGACGCCGGGCCAAACCGTTCCGAGGTGCCGATCGACGCTCCCCCGTCAGGGCTTGAATATCGGGGAGTTTCTTGGCGTCCTTGGCGTGCTTGGCGTGAGGACTGCAATCGTTGGGTTGAGCCTGTTGGGTCGAGGGGGACTACCAGTCGGGATCCGGAGGAAAGAGGCTCACGTGTCGCACGCCCTGCCGGGGTACGGCCATCCAGGGGGCGACCGTCTCCTTCCAGCGAAGATAGTGCGGCGTCTGCTGGTGGCGCGTGAAGTCCTCTTTCTCGCGATAGACCTCGTACAGGAAGAACTGGGCCGGGTTCGATTCCGCCTGCAGGACATCGAAGCGGACGTTACCGGGCTCCAGCCAGCTTTGGCGCGCATTCTCGAGGGTGGCCTGGATGAAGTCCTGGGCATTCTCCGGCTTGACGTGCACGGTGACGCAGACGGCGTACATCGGATCGACCTCCGGCCCCCTCACCCTCCCCCTCTCCCCTGAATGGGGGAGAGGGAAGGGAGAGGGGTGCGGGCCGCGACCTTATGGCTTGAACGAGATGCTGAACCCCTCGATCCGCTCGTCGGATCGAGCCGTCCACTGCAGTTTCCGGCTGACCCCGTAGTTGTCGATCTGCTGGTACAGGGGGATCGCCGGCGGATCATCCAGGAAGAACCGGCTCGCCTTCGAGTAGAGCTGCAGCCGCTTCTTGGGGTTCATGTTGGTCTGGGCTTCTTCCAACAGGGCGTTGAAATCCGGGTTCCAGTAGTTGGCCAGGACCTGTCCGGTCCGGAACATGGGGGTGTAGGTGTAGTCGGCGTCCCAGGTGGTGTTCCCCCAGCCGATGAGCCACATCGGATCGCCGCCGTGACGATAGGCGATGTTGTTCATATAGCTGGTCCACTCGTGAACCTTGAGCTGAGTGCGGATGCCCACCTGAGTGAGCTGCCCCGCCACCGCTTCAGCTACCTCTTTGTCCTTAGGGTACCGGCCGTTGGGAGAGTTCAGAACCAAGTCGATGCCGTTGGGGTATCCGGCCTCGGCCAACAGCTTCTTGGCCCGGACCGGATCGTGCTTGAACGGCTTGATGTTGGGGTCGTAGCCGAAGTGCTTGGACGTCAGCGGCGTGGCCGTTCGGATGGCCTGTCCCTCCAGGACATTCTTGATGATCGCGTCTATGTCCACGGCGTAGTTGATGGCCTGGCGGACCTTGGGGTTGGCCACGGGGCTCTGGATGGGTTTGGTGCAGTCGTAGGACCCTTGAATCAACTCGCACTTGACTGTGTAGATGGGAATGAAGATGGTCCGCACGCTGGGAGCTGAGGAGACGGTCACTTTGGGATGGTTCTTGATCTCCTTGACCAAGTGCGGAGGGACGTTGGTGGCGATGTCCACCTCGCCCGTCTGGAGCGCCGACATCCGGGTGGTCTCCTCGGGGATCGGCCGGAAGATCAAGGTCTTGATCTTCGCGGCGCCATGCCACCACTGCTCGTTGGCCTCCAGCTCGATCTGGTCGTCCTTGACCCACTTGACGAACTTGAACGGGCCCGTCCCCACGGGGTTCCGTGCCAGGAAGGCCTTGTCGTGCTCCTTGAAGTACTTGGGCGGGACCATGGCGCCCCGCAAGGTCAACTGGGCATCCAGGGTGGGAAACGGTTTCTTCGTAATGATGTGGATGGTGTACTTGTCCTTCACCTCGACGTGATCAATGACCCGGAGAGCCGTCATGCGCAGGTTCAGCGCTGGATTCGCCAGCCGTTCGAGACTGAACTTGGCGACCTCGGCGTCGAACTCCTCCCCATTGGTGAACTTCACCCCCTGGCGGAGCTTGAACTCCCAGGTGGTGGGATTGATCAGCTTGTAGGAGGTGACCAGCCAGGGCGTGATCTTCAGATCCCTGTCTCGGACCAGCAGGGTGTCATAGAGATTCAGCAGCACGTTGAAGGCCGGCGTCTCCTCGTGGTCGTGGGGGTCCAGCGTCGTGGGATCCACCCCCTGCGCTACCACCACCTTCCCGCTGGGCGCCGCCCACGCCGCAGGCGCCAGCAGAACGAGCAAGGCAGCCCCCCAGATCCATCCTTTCCAGCTTCGCATTGATGTCCCTCCTTCTCCAGTTGCTTCGTTGAATGTCCACCTGGCTTTTCAGAAAGCCCTCAGCATTCAGCCATCAGCCCCGCCACGGGCGGGGCTGATGGCCGAACGCTACAGTTGCAGCCGGGGATCCAGCACGTCCCGCAGCCAGCCCCCCAACAGGTTGATCCCCAGGACGGTCAACATGATGCTGAGCCCCGGAAACGTGGCCAGCCACCACGACGTGGACAGGTAGGCGCGCCCGTCGGCCAACATGCCTCCCCATGTCGGCGTCGGCGGCTGAACGCCGAGGCCCAGGAACGAGAGAGCCGATTCGAGAATGATCATCCGCGCCACCTCCAACGTGGCGATGACGATCACCGGGGTGAGCACGTTGGGCAGCAAATGACGGAACACGATCCGTCCGCCGCTGCTTCCCAGGGCCCGTGCCGCCGAGACAAACTCCCGCGTCCGCAGGGTGAGGACTTCGCCCCGCACGACCCGGGCGTAGGAGACCCAACTGGTGATTCCGAGGACGAAGATGATGTTCCGCAAACTGGGACCCAGGACCGCGATCACTGCCAGGGCCAGGAGGATGAAGGGCATGGCCAGCATGGTATCCGTCAGGCGCATGCAGAAGTCATCCACCCGCCCCCCCCGATACCCAGCCACGAGGCCGATGAGCGTTCCCAATGTCCCAGCGAGCGCCACGGCGGAGAGGCCGATGATGAGCGAGACCCGGGCTCCGAAGATGAGCCGGCTCAGGATGTCCCGTCCCAGATGATCCGTGCCCAGCAAATACGTCCGGCCCCCGGGGACGGTCCAACCCGGCGGCTTCAGCCGGAGGGCGATCTCCTGAACGATCGGATCGTACGGGGCGACCGCTGGGGCGAGGATGGCCGAGGTCGCCACCCCCACGAGGATCACCAGGCCGATCAGGGCCGCCCGGTTTCGGAAAAGTTCCCGGAGGACTCGCCGGAGGTCTTGTCGCGCCTCTCGCTGTTCGACCGCCTGGCCCGCCTCCAAGGCGATGGCGCCACCATCACTCATGAAACCAGGTTCCAGGTTGGATGTTCGAGGTTCGACGTTGAAGAACGGCGAACCGCAGCACGTTGAACCGCATCACGTTCATCACTTGTATGCCACCCGTGGATCCACATAGGCGTAAAGCACGTCCACCAGGAAATTGATGATGATGAAGATCGAGGCCAAGGTGAAGACGGCGGCCTGCACCACCGGATAGTCGCGGTAGGAGATGGCCTGCACCGCCAGGCGGCCCACCCCGGGCCAGGCGAAGATCGTCTCCGTGATAACAGCGCCGCCCAGCAAGGTCCCGAGATCCAGGCCGATCACCGTGATGATCGGGATGGCGGCGTTCTTCAGGCCATGCTTGAGGACGACCCGTACCTCGCTCACCCCCTTGGCCCGGGCCGTGCGCACGTACTCTTGCCCCAGGACCTCCAGCATGCCCGACCGCGTCAGGCGCGCGATCCGGGCCATGGAGAACGCCCCTAGCGTCACCGCCGGCAGGATCAGATGTTGCCATCCCCCGGCCCCGAAGGCGGGCAGGAGATTCAGCCGGACCGCGAAGAGCAGGATGAACATGATCCCGAGCCAGTACACTGGCATGGATTGGCCCAGCAGGGCCAGGATCATCCCGCCGTGGTCCAAGACGCTGTTCCGCCGGACGGCCGAGAGGATTCCCACCGGGATGGCCACACAGACCGCAATCGCCATGGCGGCCAGCGTCAGCTCGATGGTGGCGGGCATCCGCTCCAGCACCAGACTGAGGGCCGGCTGCTGATGGCGGAAGGACATGCCGAAATTCCCTCGGAGAACACCCGTGAAGAAGCGCCCGTACTGCGTGTCCGTCAGGAAGCGCCAGGGAGGATTCAGATACTGCCAGGGCGGCCAGCGGAAGAAGAGCGGGTCGTTGAAGCCCATGATCCTCCGGAAGTTGTCGAGGTCCTCCTTGGTGGCGTCCGGCGGCATCAGGAGGACGGCCGGATCCCCGGTCAGGTGCAGGATGATGAAAATGATGATCGAGATCCCGAACAGGACCAGGAGGGACTGCCAGAGTCGACGGGCAAGGTAGCGGGTCATGTCAAGGCCTGGGAAACAAAGAAATGCAAAGCCCCTTCTCACCGTGACGATGGGAAGGGGCCGAAGCATTCTCTCCCCTTCTCATCTCTCCCCGCTTGCCCTTCCGTCACGCCTCTCGGCGGATATGGCGCGTGGGGCAGGAGTTGGCACCCCGCGTTCAGCCTCTGCAGTGGGGTTGCCGTGGCTTCTTCGGGCCAGTCCCTCAGCCACTCTGGATGAGAAGCATGCTCCTTCTACTCGATCGCCAATCCAGTGTCAACAGCGAACAGAGGAAATGACTCTAATCCGAAAAAACCATTGAACCGCCATGATCACCCAGCTCGCGCTGGGTACCCGGGTCGCCAAGGGTGCGATGTTTCGAACTCTCGACCGAAGAACGCGAAAACCGGTTTATGGGGCATTCAGAAGTTCCGTTCCTCCCCCCCCATTAAGCCATTTCGGTCTTGGCGTTCTTGGCGCCTTGGCGGTTGAGAATTTCGGATTGGGGATGACCGTCTCGACGCATCGGGGCACCGGCCCAGGACGTCCGAGCGACGGGGGGTTCACACCCCGCTTGCCCCGGCGTCTCGTGACGGCTCCGGTCGGGTGTGCACCCCTTGGACGGGCGGACGGATGGAATGGCACTTGACCCGCACGGCGGGCCGTGCTAGACGGAATGACAGAGCCAGAACCCGCGCCGGTGAGGAAGGAGCCGCCATGCCGACTCGCAGCGCCAAGTCCTTGACCACCGAGGAAATCATGCAGATCGCCCTCGACCTCTCGGGAGTGGGCGGTGTGCCCGCCGACTCCGGGGTGCACGTGCGGGGCGACACCGTCCGGCGGGTGTTCGCCACGATCGACTGCGACGTGGCCGACCTGTTGATGGCGCGGGTGCTCCGATGCGACACGGTCCTGACCCATCACCCCGAAGGGCCGGCGATGCTCAACGGATGGAAGCTGATCGCCCTGCAGATCGAGCAGATGGTGGAGTGCGGGGTCCCGGTGGCCCGGGCGGAGGCTGCCATCCAGCGGCGCATGCAATCGGTCGAGTTGAACAGTCACGCCCGGAACTACGCCCGCGTCGTGCAAGCCGCGCAACTGCTCAACGTCTCCCTGCTCAATGTGCACCTTCCCTGCGACGTCATCACCCGCCGGCTCATCGCGGAGAAGATGGCCCCCTTCAACCTTCCGGAGAGCCGGGCCACGGTGGCCGAGGTCATCGCGGCCCTCCAGGAGTTTCCGGAACAGAAGCTGGCGGCTACGGAGCCTAAAGTGCGCCTCGGCGCCGTGGAGCGCCTCGCCGGGCGCGTGGCCGTGGGCATGGCCGGATACACCAACGGCGGCGTGGACGTCCTGAGGGCCTACTTCGACGCCGGCGTCGGCACTGTCCTCATGATGCACTTTCCCGAGGCCGACCTGAAGGAGGCGCGGGAACAGAAGCTGGCGGGCAACCTCATCGTCACCGGCCACATGGCCAGTGATTCCATCGGCATCAACGTCTACCTGGACGAGCTGGAGCGGCGCGGCCTAGAGGTGGTCCGGACGGGCGGTATCATCGCAACACGGTAGGCCGGCTCATTCAAGCAGGCGGGATGGTACCTCATCCATTCGAATTTCGGATGTCGGATTTCGGAATTCGAATTTGCCAGAAACTGGTTGGCGCAATCCGAAATCCGCAATCCACAATCCGAGAGGGACCGCCTTGAGATGGGTACGACGCGAAGCGGGTCGTGAACGCTGGCGATCCTCTGTATATCACCCATGCGCCACGGCCCGCAATGGGAAATGTCCTCTGGGGTCCCGGGCCTGATAATGGGAAGGATCGAGCTGGGGCCGGGTCGTCGCCGATCCAGGAGCCGCATGCGGTCACCGGCCACAGAAGGCTTTGACCTGGGAGGCGTATTGCGCTAGATTTTAACGCCGTCAACCCTTACGTTTCACCCTGTGTCCTCATGCCCGGGAGGCCCACATGCACCCTGCCATCACCTACATCCAAGAGCGCCGCGATGCCTTCGTCGAAGAACTGAAGACGTTCTGCCGCATCCCCAGCGTCAGCACCAAGTCCGAACACAAAGCCGACATCCAGAGGGCCGCAGAGTGGGTGGCCGACACCATGCGCGGGATCGGCCTGGAGCACGTCCAGATCATGCCGACCGCCGGCCACCCGGTCGTGTATGCCGACTGGCTGCATGCCCCGGGCAAACCGACGACGCTGATCTACGGCCACTACGACGTCCAGCCTCCCGAGCCGCTGGACCTTTGGATCACCGGTCCCTTCGATCCGACGGTTCGCAACGGAGAACTCTACGCCCGGGGCGCCGTGGACGACAAGGGCCAGGTCTTCATGCACCTGAAGGCACTGGAGGCGCACTTGAAGACCCAGGGCTCCTTGCCCGTGAACGTGAAACTCCTCATCGAGGGCGAGGAGGAGATCGGCAGCCCCAACCTGGATCCGTTCATCGCCAAGCACCAGGACATGCTCAAGGCCGGCGTGGTGGTCATCTCCGACACCGCCATGATCGCCAAGGGGGCCCCGGGCATCACCCATGGCCTACGCGGCATGGTGTATTTCCAGATCGACGTGGAAGGGACCAAGAGCGACCTCCACTCCGGGAGTTTCGGCGGCGCCGTGATCAACCCGGCCTTCGCCCTGGCCCAGATCCTGTCCCAGCTCAAGGACGGAAACGGCCGCATCACCATCCCGGGATTCTACGATGACGTCCGGAAGCTGCCGACCGAGGAGCGTCGCGCCATGACGCGACTGCCCTTCAGCGAGAAGAAGTTCCAGAAAGAAATCGGCGCCCCGGCGCTGTTCGGCGAGAAGGGCTTCACCACGCTGGAGCGATTGTGGGCCCGCCCCACGCTCGAGATCAACGGCCTGTACAGCGGGTTCATCGGGGAGGGCGCCAAGACGGTGCTGCCGGGCCGGGCCATGGCCAAGGTCAGCATGCGGCTGGTCCCCAACCAGGATCCCGCAAAGATCGCCCGCCTCTTCACCCAGCACGTGAAGCGGATCTTTCCCAAGACCGTCCGGCTGAAGATGACGGAGATTTCCGGTCGTGGCACGCCCTGGCTGGCCCCCACGGATCATCCGGCCATGCAGGCCCTGGCGCAGGCCATCCAGAAGGGCTTCGGCAAGAAACCGGTGTTCACCCGCACCGGTGGCACTATCGCCGTCGTGGCCACCTTCACCCGGCTCCTCAAGGCGCCCAGCCTGCTCATGGGTATCGGACTCCCCGACGAGAACGCCCACGCACCCAATGAGAAGCTGAACCTGAACAACCTCCACCACGGCATGCTCTCGGCCGCCCACCTCTGGGACGAGCTGGCGGAAGTCAAACTCTAAGTAGCGACAATATCGCATTCGAGAAGAGCGCGGGGGTCCCGCAAATTGCCTGTAGTCCAAAATTTGGAGGTCGTGCGCTCTCGTTTTATTGAAATCAGCTTGCGGGGAGTGCTTTCCCGAGGATGTCGCCGATGTCTGCGACCTTCTTCGCGACTGCATACTGCCAGTGCCCGTACGTGCCATCCGCATTCACCGCAGCGACCCATCGCTCCGCTGCTGCGCGCTTCACCTCTTCAAGCGGATCGTATCCTTTTGTCTCGAGAATGAGATATCGGGGCACGTCGGCGTTCAGCCGGATGAGGAAGTCCGGCATATAGTCATGCATCTGGCCGTTATGCAAGTAGGGAATGGCAAATCCCAGCCCCGCGTTCTTTGCGAACGCCTGCACAGACGAATGCTTGTCAATGGCGTAGGCGGCGGATTGCTCCCAGTGCTTCGTATCCGCCACCACATAGTTGAGATGGCTCTTCACGACCTCACGCACCTCGCGGGTCGTCCAGAAATCCACGTCCGCCGTCGAGCCGGGCCCCCGACTCGTCTCGTAGCGCGGAACTTCCGGGACCTCTCCTTGGGAGGTATCCGGACCGATCGCGCTCAACAGGCGTTCCACCGCCCACCCATAATACGGGGCGAGGAAAAGGTCCTTGACATCGGCGGGAGGCAGGGCGCGGACCTTTTCTTCCAGGTAGCGCGCGACGATCTGAGCCAGTTGAGGAAAGAGGACGTGGGCTGGGATCTCACATTGCCCCTGGGCGACATATTCGCGCGTCAGGGTCCGGGCAAGATCGAAGATCAGCTCCTGCAGGCGTCGCTTGGACCGGAACTCCGCAAGCGTTACGTCATCCACTCGACCAGGCCCGCTGAGGGAAAGCCTCCCTTGATTGGTGGCGTGGAGGGCTTTGACCTCGACCTCCGGCGGGATGCGTCCGGGCTCCAGCACGAGAGAGGGTGCGCTTTCCCAGTTGACTACCACCCTGTTCCGGATCGCCTGTGTATAGCCCTCGACGCGCGGAAACCGGATCTCATATTCCGACTTCGCTGGAATCGCATGCACGTGGTAACGCTTCACGGGAGGCGGCGGTGGACCTGGCGGACTCGCCTTGAATGGGATCACCTCGAAGGGGACGCCGAAGACCTTGGCTACCTCCTCGGTGAACCTGCCATCCTCCCGCGGCTCATAGTCAACCCGTCGCAGGCCCCGACCCACCACTTGCTCACAGAGGAGTTGCGACATGAACGGGCGCAATCCGATGATATGCGTGACGGTGTTGCAGTCCCAGCCCTCGGTCAGCATCCCCACGCTCACGATGCATCGCACGTCGCGCCCGGGGGGGTGCAGGGGTCGTTCAAGCTTCGCCGCCAATTCTTCGAAGCCGGCCGGATAGATCGGCCGCCCAAACCGATCTGTTGGCCACGCTGTCTTGCCGATGGTGTCCAGCGTGAACCGCATCCAACGGGCCTCGTCGCTTTTGGCCTCGCCGGTGTCGGTCTCCTGAACCACCTTGGAATCCACGCGAATGGTATTGATCGTGCCGTTCCGATTCCTGAACCCTTCCAGCTTCGAGGAGGGAATGCCGGTGGGCGCCTCGTCCTCCGCCAGCCATTCGTAGATTACCCGGGCAATCTGTGTGTTCTTGCAGACCAGGATGAAAACCGGCGGGCGCGGATCATGGTTCACCCTCGCCCACTCCTCCCGTTCCTTCTCCCAGAGGCCGCCTAGCATGGCGATGGGATGGTGGGCGTACTTCAGGATCGCTTCCGGTTTGGGGCTCGCCTTCTTGCCGCCGCGCTCGGCCGGGGTTAGCTGTGGAAGAATCCAGTGCCAGATGTTGAAGTAGCCTGGAATTGCGGCGCCTGTTGTGTCTCGGACGGCGAGTTGCGGAATCTTGACGAGCCCCGACTCGATGGCGTCAATCAGGCCGAAATCGCTGACTACCCACGGAAACGGCCTGTTGGTCTCCTGCCCCACGCGACCCAGAAAATAGGGCGTGGCTGACAGGTCCACGCAGAGATTGATCCCCCGCAGTTTCTGGATGCGATCCAGACCGTCAATCCAGACGGTCGCCTCTTTGAAGAAAACGTCCGCGTCTTCCTCCTCGCCGAAGAGGTCTTCCTCCCCCTCATCCTTCTCTTCCCGCTTGATCCGATACGCGTGGTGCGCTTCGTCGTTCATGATCAGGATGTTTTGCTTCCCACCGACCTCCCGACCCAACACGCGGTTGACGAGGGAGGTATCACTCTCGACGTAGCGGACGGATTCAACCGTAACCTTCTGCAGATTCCCCTGCCTGTCTCGCTGCTCATCCAAGATCGTCAACATCCCGGCGGCGACCTGACGCTCGAAGTCGTCCAGCGTCAGGTAGCGTGTCCCCCGAGCTGTCGTGGTCTTGGGGCCAATGGTGATGCTCTCCTTGGAGCGCACCGCCACACCGGCCTTCGTCACCTTGGCGCTAACCCCGCCCGTCTGCACCGCCTGGGGCTCGAAGACGTGCCAGTTCGTGACGAGCACCCGCCCCTGGGTTAGGAGCGGCATCAGGTGCGGCGGGACAAGGTCGCGGGCGAGATAGATGCTCGCCTCACCTTCTTCGGGCTTCAGCTCTCGTAGCCGGTCGCGGATCGTCACGTTGGGACAAATGATCATCACCACATCGGAGAACCGACCGTCGCTTCGATCGTTGACTTTGTTGAGGACGCTCCAGGCCGCCAGCATCCCCATCACCATAGTCTTCCCCGTCCCGGTCGCCATCTTGCAGGCATAGCGGGTGAACCCAGCGTACCCCTGCGCCCTTTTGTCCTCGCTTACTTCCTCGCGAGGGATCTCGATGCCCTGGCGGAAATCCTGTCGCGCCTCGGCGAGAAAGATGATGGTCTCCGCCGCTTCCAGTTGCGCGAAGAACAGTCGCTTCTCCCTGCCGTCGCGCCGCCACCACTGCAATAGCTCCAGAGTCGTCCGGGTCACGCCGGGATAGCCTTGTTCCTTCCAGGCCTTTACCTGCGCCCGGATGCGGTTGACCAGCTTCAACTCAATCGCCGTTCCGACCTCGCTTCCCGCGTACTTCTCGGGCTTGGCTTCCGGGTCGCGATAGAAATACATCGCCGGCCGGCGGCCAGGGAGCTTCTGCGGGGCCTCACCCTCGACAATGTGCCAGTGCTCCCCAGGTTCCTCATAGGGGGAGTTCAAAATCGGCTCGGGGACCTCGTAGCTACTCATAGCCTAAAGGCCCCTTGAATGGCATCGAGCTTCTCGATGACTTCCGGATGGACTTCCTCCGGCGTCATCACCGCGGCGATCTCGTGATAGCGCGTATACGGGAATCCATGGAGTCCGGCCGCATCCAAAATTGGCGGAATGACCTCGGTTCGAGCCTTCCGTTTTTCGAGGTAGGCGTCAATTAGAGGGTTTGGCTTCAGCGGATCGGCCAGGAATGCCGGAGTAAAGGTCTTCTCCAAGTACGCCATCATATCCTTCCTGGATTCTGCCGACATCGCCCCCGGTCCCACCACCTTCTCGACAAACCGCTCCAATGCGGTCGGATGCACCAGGTAGCTTTCGATCTCGTAGCGCCTCCACCGGAGCCGCTGCAAGCCCTTCCCCGTAATCTCCGTTTCCAGGATGTGCGGGTCGTCATCCCCGTCGAGGAGCACCAGTCCGGGCAGGTCAGCGCGCACCAGCGCCAGCGCCTCATAATGATCCTTGGCCTTAATCCCAGAAGCGCCGGTACGTGATTCCCACACTGTGGGCTTCCAGAACAACCGAGTCGTGAGGGTTTCCCGCGCGGGGTGGTTCAGGACCCTCGCCCATTCGCGAAGGATGTTGATGTCCGTGTATCCCTCGACGTACAGAATGCCGGGGGCTTCTTGCGCCTGCATGATGTCGGTGTGGGTCAGGATTCCCAAGGCCTGCGAAAGCCTTGTCCGCTCCACGGCGTTAGACAGTCGCCGGGGTTGGTTCAGGATCATGCAGAGTTCTGTGGGATCAACGGAGTTGATGATCACCTCTGAATGCGTCGCGATGATCAGTTGGGAGTTCTGCTTCGCCGCCACAGACCGGAGCTCGCCGTAGATGGCATCCTGGAGGATCACGTGCAGGTGGGCATCGGGCTCATCCAAGAGCAGCACCGATGCCGGCCGGGTGTATAGGAACGTCAGCAACATGAGCACCTGCTGAAAGCCACTCCCGGCGCTGGCGATGTCCAGCCGGGGTCCGGCCGGCTGTGCCCGGTATTCCGCGATGATGTCCGCCCCAGTAGCATCCGGGGGAATCAACTCATAACCAAAGAGCCGCTTGATGGAATCCTGCAGAGCATCCCACGCATTCGACCGGTGAGCCTCGACCAAGAGGTTCCGGATGATGTCGCCCGGCTTTCCTTGTCCCAGTAGTTGGTCCTGCTTGGGCCGCTGATAGAGTGGCTCATCCGTACTGAGACCGGTCATCGGCGGCACGTATACCGTCAGCACGTCCGCGCGCCGAACGGTCGCGGGCTCGATGTTCGACTTCGGCCTTACATAGACCTGCTCGGTGCTGTCCGCTATCAATTCCACCGGCACGGTCCATCCTTGATCGCTCTGGATCTCGATCTCAATGGAACCGGAGTACCGTCGTTCGTTCCAGAGGAGGTCGAACGCGCGGAGCGGGACCGCGGAGAAGGCCTGTCGTGCAATCGGCGCCTTGGTGTACGCACCGCCGTGCCGCTGGAAGTCGTTGAGCTGCTTCCAGCGGTTCAAAGCGAGACTCCAGGCCGCCACTGCCTGGAGCATCGTCGTCTTACCGGTGTTGTTCGGCCCCGCGAGGACGATGTGGCCGGGCAAATCGAAGGTTACCTCATCGAACCGCTTGAACCGCCTTATGGTGACTCGCTGGATCATTTGGCGGCTCCCTTCAGCTTTTTCACTACCAGCAGCTCGTTCCCCCGATCGTCAATGACCTTCACAGCGATCTGCCCATTCTCCCCGGCCTCGAACGGCGCGCTCACGGTGCCCGAGAGGTGCTCCCACACACTCTCTTCGTAGTGACCCTTTAGGGCCTTCCGGAGATTCTCCCATGCACCCGTGCGCGGGAAGAATGCCTGGGACACATGAAAGCAGAGATCGTTATAGTCCGTGTCAAGGAACCAGGCCGGCACGTCGTCGCCCGAACGATGCTCCACCTCCATGCTGATCGGATCGAACACGTCAAAACCGAGCAATTCGACTTGATACTTCTCCCCCTCTCCCCTCGTGGGAGAGGGCGGGGGTGAGGGGGCTGCCTTCACCTTATGAACCTTCACCTCTGGCATCCCACACACACTGAAGATCTGGCTCGAACGCATGTTCTTCAGCAGATCGCCCATCATGAGATCCGGCGTCGCCTGCACGTACGTAGCGGGAACGCCGACCACCCCGGCGCAGTTATCCACGAGGGTCCGCGCATTGGGCTGGATGGCGAAGCCGATGACGAACAGTTGGGTGTAGCTCTTGGCGTGCGCTTCCCGCGCAGCCTCGTACACCAGCTTTTCGCTCACAGCCCCGTTCTCGGGACCGAAGACGAACGCAACAGCCTTGTCGCCACCATTCGTCACCAGGGCTTCTGCCGAGAGCGACAGGGTCTTGGCGGGAGGGCGGACATTCTTGAGAGTGACCCTCTTGTTGCCTTCCAGGCGAATCACCGGGCTCTTGCGGAGCACCTCCAGCATTCGATCGACGAACGAACCGTAGGTTTCGGGTGCGGCCGCCCCGGAATCCTCTTTCCCATCACCGTCCCAATCCACCGGAGTCGGAATCGTCGCCTCGACACAGAACCGCCCCGTGACTCGGGTAATCCCGCTCACCTCTTCGGGCCGGTCCACCAATACCTCTTCGGCGGGGGGCTCGTTGTTGGCAATTGACTTCAGTGTGATGTGCGGAACGATCCCCCCGACCTCTTCACCCTTTTTATTTTGCCTTCGTTGGTATACAAAGCCTCCGGACGGCCCCCGCTTGTCATCCTTCAATTCATACCAGGAAAAGGTTGCCGTGAGCAGTCGCTGCCGGGCCAACGCAAGCGGCACGCGGCTGGTGTCAATCGTGATCCACCGCCGCCCCCATTGCTCCGCAACGTATGCTGTTGTACCACTGCCGCAGGTCGGGTCCAGCACCAAATCACCAGGGTCGGTCGTCATCAATAGGCAGCGCTCGACGACCTTGGTGTAGGTCTGAACAACATAAAGCTTTTCAATCGCAAATGTGCTCGGAACTGTATCGTCCCACCAAGCGGTTATCCTTCGAACGGGGAAGTCGTCGGCAAATCGTTTGTAAGCCAGTGTTTGACCGACAGCTATTAACCGATCCGCTCGGGCCAGCGCACGCATGCCTTCCTCATTTGTCTTCCAAAACGCGCCGCTAGAAGATCGATATTCCTTGCCCTGAAAACTGAAGGCAAAACCCGTGGTAGAACCACCACTCTGCGAAGTCAGATTGTCGGTACGAAACAACCGGCCCGACACGGGCCTGATTCCCTCGCGTTCTTCGCTGGTCAGTCGCCGCTCGGTCCCATGTACTTCCTTAACCCAGGTGAAGGAATAGGTGTCATCGGCGACCGGGACGTAGAGCTGCCGATACTTCACCTTCTCTTTGTCGCGCGCGTACCACAGCAGGAAGTCATTTACTGCGTCGAGGCGCGCCGATCCCAAGGCACTCGTTTTCTTGAAAGGGATAACCGCGCATAAATTCTCCGCCCCGAACACCTCATCCATCAGCTCGCGCACATGGTGGAGGTTCTCATCGCTGATCTGAACGAAGATGCTGCCGCTCGACGTAAGCAGGTCGCGGGCCAAAAGGAGACGGTCCCGGAGGTAGGTTAGGTAAGAGTGCAGGCCTAGTTCCCACGTGTCGCGGTAGGCCTGGACCATCTCCGGCTCGCGGGTCATGTCCTCGTCGTCGTTGTGGCTGACATCACGCTTGCGGACAAAGGGCTGGAAGTTGCTGCCAAACTTTACGCCGTAGGGTGGGTCCATGTAGATCATCTGCACCTGCCCGCCCAATCCCTCGTAGTGCAGGAGTGAATTCATCACCACGAGGGAATCACCCAGGATCATCCGGTTGACCCAATCATCCTGGTACTCGTAGGCTCGTAGGATCTGGTCGGTGATGGAGTGCTGAGGATCACCGAACAGCTCAAACATCGTCTGCTGCTTGTCCCGCTTGTGGCCCCCCAGGGTCTCAACAATCGCCTTGGTTGAGAGCCGCTCATGAACAAACAGCGGCAGGGTAGGTACATCGAAAGATAGTCGCTCCGCCTTGCCAGACCAGTTCAGGAAGGGTTTGCTGAGGGTCTTGAGCTTCGCTGCGGCCGCTTTGGCATCTTCCAGTTTCCCGGCTTCCAAGACCTGGCGAATCAGCGCCTCTCCCTGCTCACGCGCCGGATTCTGCCCGTCCCAATCGAGGGCCGGCGAGAGAGATGAATCATACCGGTAGGTCTTCGGCGGCTTCTTCTTCTTGAACTGCGCCTGCGTGCCCACATCCGGTCGCATGAGGCTTTTGGCGTCCGGATGCTTGTAGCTCTCGGCGTGGCGCAACTTGGCTGGACCCTTGGGCTTTGCCATTTCAAGCTCTCCACTGCCCTGGAAGCTGATAAATAGACACCCTACGCCTTCCACGCTGGCGGAAGGCCGGCGGTCCTGTGACTTCATGTACCACGTCCGGGGCTTGCGATCAAGAGGTGAGAAAGGCGAGGGGCGGGGTGAGCCAGGAATACGGCCGGCGGCTGAGCGGTCCAAGGTTAGGGGAGGCCAAAAGGGGGTCGGCTTTCGGCTCTCAACCCCTACTGCCGCAGCCGCGGATCCAGCGTATCGCGCAACCCGTCGCCGAACAGATTGAAGCCAACCACCACGACCATGATCGCCAGGCCGGGAATGGTGGCCACGTGCGGCGCGACAATGAGGTAGCTCCTGACATTGGAGAGCGTGGCACCCCACTCGGGCGTCGGCGGCTGGACGCCCAGGCCGAGGAAGCTCAGCCCCGACGCCGTGGGAAGCACCGTCAGTCTCCAGATACTCAGCGGCGCGAAACTTAGGCTACACGTTCGCTCGCGCCGCTTCGTTCGCGGGGAAGGCCCTCGGACTTGCAGGGCACGCCGCAAGTCCTCGGCCCTCCCCGCGCACCCACGCCTGCGTCGCGGGTACCCGACCGAGAGGGGCGGGCCGCCGCCCCTCCTCGGACTCTCCCCCGGACTGTGCGGTCCCAGGTGACCTGTCGCCTATCTTACGCACCGCACAGTAAAAGAAAAAGGCCCGGGGAGAACTGCGGCGATTCTCCCCGGGCCTCGATGGATCAACGGCTTCAGGCTCTGGCCCACGCCTCCATCAGGGTCCGCTTGGCGTTGGCGATGACTACTCCTGACGTCTCGTCTCCGTAGGGCTTGACCTCAAAGGCGACCACCGGTCGGCGCCCCTTGGCCAGGTACTCGATCTCGAACAGCGCCTTCAGGAACTCCACCAGCTGGGGGACATCGTTTTCTCCTCCCGGAGTGCCGAACCGGGGGTGCAGGTCCCCGTAAAGGGAGTGGCCCTGCTGCTTCACGGCGTTCCCGATATGGATGTGGGCGATGTTGGCCTTCTTCAGGGTGCCCAGCGACTTCTTCGGGCTCTCGTCCTGGATGGGAAGATGGCTCAGATCAATCATGATCCCGAAGTCCGGGAAATCCTTGCGCAGCGCCCGGCAGACGGTCAGGGCGTCCTTGGCCGGCCCGATCAGGCACTTCTTGTCGTACTTGGCGTCGAAGCTCTCCAGAATGAGCCGCAGCCCCCGCTCCTTGGCGTAGCCCGCCAGCTCGCGGAGCGAGTCAATCAAGAGCTTCATGGCCTCGTCGCGGCGCTCCCCGGCATCGGCTCCGCTCAGGACGGCGATGGCCTTGGCGCCCACCTCGGCCGCCTCATCCGTGCAGGCCTTCACCTGATCCACGGCCTTCTTCCGCTCAGCGGGATCGAAGCTGTTCAGATTCAGCTTCCCCATGAGGAGCGGCGGCTGGGCCCCATAGCCCACCGTCATGTGACTGGCGGCCAGGAGGCTCTTAACCCGCTGGCGCTCCGCCGGGTCCTTGATCCAGGTGATCTCTACCGCCGAGAAGAAGTCATCCTCCACGATCTTTGTCAGGGTGTCGTAGATCGGGCCCTCACCTTTGATGCACTGGGGGAAGGCCATGAAATGTACGATACCGACCTGCATGTACGACTGAAGAGAATCCCGCATGGGTGCCTCCTTTTGAAGAAAGGATCACGGAGCAACCGGCCGGCAGGCGATACCTTCGTCGCGAGGTAGTATAGCAGGGACCACTGTCCGTCGCCAGTCTTTATGCGGTCCCCCAATCAACCCGGAGAGAAGCCTCTGCAGATCCGCTGGATGGGGCCTTCCCGCAGCGGAAAACATCGCGCACGATCACTTGCACAGGCGGAAACTCAGGGTCCCTCTGGAAGACGGGGCGGGCGCGACACCAGCCTCCGGGGTTTGGTGTGCTCATGCAGCCTCTGAGCATACCCATATGGCCACAGCGGGTGGGGCCGGCCGCTCAAGAGGCACAGGCCCGCAACAGCCGGCAGGGCGCCGACGATTGGACTGGAGGTTTGGCGCCGATCCCTTCGAGGTGCGCGCCGATCGTCGCGCACCCGGGCGGGGCGGCGGCGTCGCTCGCCACGTCGGCGATCCAGGATAACCCGAATGCCTCGGACCGCCTGGAAGGCACTCTCGATCTCGGGGAAAAGGAAGGAGCGATCGCGAGGAACGACCGCATAGCGAAACCCGGTGGGGAAGAATCTCCGCGCACACTGAGGGCAGATACCGTGGGACACCAGGGTGTCCCCCGGCTCCCCCTCCGCGATCGTCGTGCCGCACCACGCGCAGACGGCCCGCATCGGCGGGGATGCTACCCCAGGTGCCCTCGATTCGCAAAGCACTTTCTCGCGCGCGTCGGCAGAATTCCTTCTGATCTGAAAATATTAACCGCCAAGGCGCCAGGGTCGCCAAGGATAAGGTATTCCCTGCTTCCATCGTAAAACGCGAAGCCGGGTTCGTGGGAGCTTTGGGATCTCGGTTGATTTGGTCAAAGAGGCTCTTCCGGACTTGGCGTTCTTGGCGCCTTGGCGGTTAGCATTTGTGGACCCTGTCGGTGCCTTGTCCTTCGGGCGCTGCTCTGCTACCCTGACGTGGCGTGATGTGTGGCTCGTGATCCTTCTCCTCATGCACCATGCCAGGAAGGAGCCGTCCATTGCGGCTGGATATCCGGCAACTCCCCGGCACGTCGTCGCTGGTCCGCGATTACGTCCATGACTTTTCCCGGGTTACCCCGTTCTTCGCCGGGAACCCCCAAGCCCCGGGCGCATACCTGGAGCAGTCCGAACGGCGTGACGCGCACTCCTATCGCCGGAGCGAGCTGAGGGATGTGCTGCTGGCCCAAAATGCACGTTGGAATGCCCCGCCGATCGTCCGCCAGCGGCTCGAGGAGCTGGGCGGGCCCCGGGCCGTGGCGGTGGTCACCGGGCAGCAAACCGGGCTCTTCGGCGGCCCCCTCTTTACCCTCTATAAGGCCCTCACGGCCGTTGCGCTGGCCACCCGCCTGCGGACGGAACTTGGACGTCCGGTAATCCCTGTCTTTTGGATGGCCTCGGAGGACCACGATGTGGCCGAGGCCGATCACATCCATCTCTTGGATCGTGCCGGGACCCTTATCAGCCTGCGCCACACCTCCTGGGCGTCCCCTGCCGGCTTCATGCCGGCGAATCTCCGACTTGGCCCGGCTATCCTGAATACGCTGGAACGGGTCTGGGACTTGCTTCCCTCGACGGAATTTGTCCCCGTTCTGCGAGAGGCCCTGGGCCAAGCCTTCGCGCCCGAGCGGACGTTAGGCGAGGCCTTCGCCCACTGGATGGTCCATCTCCTCGGCGAGAGTGGCCTGGTGCTGGCCGACGGTGCAGATCCCGCTCTGAAACGGCTGGCCGCCCACATCCTGCGGCAGGAGGTGGACGAGGCGCCCCGGTCCTCCCAATGTGTCCTGGCGACGAGCGAGCCGCTGCGTGCGCTGGGCTATCCGGCGCAGGTCGAGGCGCGCGCCGATGGCGTCAACTGCTTCCTCCTTCAGGACGGACGGCGCGGCCTGGCCAAGGATGGGGAAAGCTTTCGGCTGCGTGACAGCCGGCAGACGATCCCGGCGGCCGACCTCCGGCGGCTGGTGCAGGAGGAGCCGGAGCGCCTCAGCCCCAACGTGGTCCTCCGTCCCATCGTGCAGGACGCCATCTTTCCCACCATTGCGTATGTCGCCGGTCCGGGCGAGTTGGTATACTTCGCTCAGCTTCGCCCGGTGTACCAGGCCTTCGACGTCCCCATGCCGCTCATCGTGCCCCGGGCCTCCCTCACCCTGGTGGAGCCTCGGGTCGCCCAGTTGCTGGAGCGGTTCCGCCTGAACCTCTCGGATCTCACCCAGGAACCGGAGCAACTGGCAAGCCGGGTGCTGCGGGCCCAGCTCCCTTCCGACTTCGAGGCCACGCTGACCAAGGCTCGCGAGGGCGTGGACGAGATTTTTCGCAGCGTATCCGAGGCCATCGCGGCCGTGGATCCGACCCTCAGGGCAACGGTCGGCCAGACGTCCGGCCACATCCAGGGACATCTGGGTCAACTGGAACGGAAGGCGGTGCAGGCCCTGAAGCGACGTGAGGCAGAAACCCGGCAGCAGGTCCAGCGCGTCCGCGAGGCGCTGATGCCCGGCGGCAAGCCGCAGGAGCGCGTTTTTCCCGTCCTGCCGTTTCTGGCCCGGTACGGTCCGAGGCTCCTCGAGGCGATCCGGGCCGCCATCGACGGCCCCGGCTGGGAGCATCAACTGGTGATGCTAAGAACCGACAGCGACAGCGATAGCCGACAGCGATAGCGATAGCGACGGCCGACAGCGATAGCGACGGCGAACGATCCTCGGCGATGAAAGGGGGCCAACGATGTTCAAGTTCGAGAAGCTCGACGTCTGGAAGGTCTCTCTGGAGCTGTACCGCAAGATTGCCGCAGCGTCCAGAAGCCTGAGGCGCAGAGATCAGCAGTTCCTGGCGGAACAGATCTTGCGTGCAACTCTTTCGATCAGCGCCAACATCGCCGAGGGCACTGGGCGCGAAGGCATCCGGGAATCGAAGCATTTCTTCAACATCGCCAAAGGATCCGTGTATGAGGTGGTCAGCATCGCCCATGTCCTTCGCCAGGAAGGTTTGTTGCAGGCGGAGGAGTTCTCCGAAACCTATCAGCTTTGCGATCGCATCGCGGGCATGCTCTCCGGCCTAATCACCAAACGATAATCTCTGTCTCGCTGTCGCTGTCGGATCTCGCTGTCGGCTTTGCTTTCGCTGTCCCTGTCCCTGTCTCTGTCGCTGTCGGCTCTTGGAGTTTCTTGAGATGAAAATCGGGATGACATGCTATCCGACCTACGGCGGCAGCGGGGTCGTGGCCACCGAGCTGGGCAAGGCCCTGGCCCAGCGCGGACACGAGATCCACTTCATCAGCTACTCGCTCCCCTTCCGGCTCACGCACTACCACGAGCGGATCTTCTTCCACGAGGTGGAGATGGTGGACTATCCGCTCCTCGAGCATCCCCCCTACGCCATCGCACTGGCCGCCAAGATGTCCGAGATAGCCGCCCAGGTGGGCCTGGATTTCTTTCATGTCCATTACGCCATGCCGCACGCCGTTTCCGCCTTCCTGGCCAGGGCGATCTTGGGTCAGGGAGCGCCGAAGATCATCACGACCCTGCACGGCACGGACATCACCCTGGTGGGCAACGACCGCTCCCTCTTCCCTATGACGCGCTTTGCCCTGGAGCAGTCGGACGGGATCACCTCGGTTTCGCACTACCTCGAGGCCAAGACACGCGAGGTCTTCGAGACCACCCGGCCGATCAGGGTCATCCCCAACTTCGTGGACACGAAGCGATTCACACCGCAGGGCCGACCCTACCTTCGCGAGCACCTGGCGCCCCACGGCGAGCGGATCCTGGCCCACCTCTCGAATTTCCGCTTGGTGAAGCGCACACCCGATGCCGTCCGCGTCTTCGCGGAGGTGCGTGCTGCACTGCCTGCCAAGCTCTTACTCATCGGAGACGGGCAGGACAGACCGCAGGCCCTGCACCTGGCCCGCTGCCTGGGAGTGGAGGCGGATGTCATCTTCCTGGGGAAACAGGACGACGTGCAGAGCCTCCTGGCCACCGCCGACCTGTTCCTGCTTCCCAGCCAGGAAGAGGCCTTCGGGCTGGCGGCCTTGGAGGCCATGAGCTGCGGCGTCCCGGTGATCGCGACCAAGGTGGGAGGGGTGCCCGAGGTCGTCGAGGATGGGAAGACCGGCTTCCTCCTCCCGCCGGGCGACGTGGAGAGCATGGCCCGGGCCGCTCTCGCGCTACTGACCGATCGCCAGCGCCACGCCGAATTCCGCGAGGCGGCCCGCCGGCGCGCCGTGGCCCACTTCGATACCAACCTGATCGTCCCGCAGTACGAGGCCTACTACCGGGAAATCGCGGAAAACTAAACCGATAGCGATATCCGGGTACCCTCTGGGTGGAAACAGCGAGAGAGCTTTCCCGCTGTCGGATATCCCTGTCGCTGTCGGTCTTTTCCTCCCTGTCGCTGTCGGCGATCGCTATCGGAGGTCGGTCTTTCGCGCTGTCTGATCTCGCCGTCGCTGTCGGTTCTTCATTCTCGGCTCTCGGCTCAAGGCTCTCGGCTCTTCCGCCTCGGCTCTCTTTCCCCCTTGACATCCCCAGGCGGAGGCGCTACGAAGAGGATATCCCCCTGGCTGGTCATGTTTGTTCGCCGACCACGCGGAACAGCAATGAAGCACCCCAGCTTCCCAGGAACTCCAGTCCCAACTCTCTCGTCTTGCTTCACCCCTCGTCTGTCCTGCATCTGCCCTCTGGTGTCCGCAGCGGGTCTGCTCTTCTCCCTCCTCCCATTCCTCGCTGGCTGCGCGACGACCGACGAGCAACGGTTCCCCCTGGACTACTTCGCCGGCCAACAGGCCGCGTACCAGATCGAGACTGCCCGTGAAGCCTTGCCGGCCTATCAGCGGATGGCGGCCGACTTGGAACGGCGTGGACAGTTCGCCGACGCGGCTGTGGCATACAGCAACGCCGTCATCTCAGCCTGGTCCCTCGGTCGGTTCCAGGACGCACTGGACGCCAGTCAGAAGGCCGTGGAGATGGCCGAGCGCTCCGGGAATCCTGTTCACCTGGGCGTCGCGCTCGGCTTTCTGGGTTCGACATACGTCTACCTCGGAGCGCCCGAAAAGGCAATCCCGCTATTGGAACGGGGTGCTCTGGCCGCCCGAAGGGCGGCCAACCCCAATGTTGAGGCGGCCAATTACCGCGGGCTCAGCGGTGTCTACCGGCGTCTCGGCAACCCGGCCAAGGCGCTGGAGCACTCCAGAAAAGCTGTCGAAATCCTAGCCAACGCAATCCAGGTCAAGACCGTGGACTGGGGCCGTTTCGGAAGCCGAGGTCGGGGCTGGCTTGCAAATCTGGAACGGGGATATGCGGAAGCGCTAATGGGGCTCGGCTGGAACCATTATGCGCTGGGCCAATGGGACCCCGCCCGGGCAGCGTTCGAGAAGGTGTTGGACGCTGGAACCCGGAATCAGATGCCGCACCTGGTTGCCCAGGCTCACCAGGGCCTGGGGAGCGTTGCCGCTCGCCAACGGGAGTGGCAAACCGCCGTGAACCACCTGGAGGAGGCGTTGCGACTCAATCCCCGGCCCGGCTTTGTCGCCTCGACCCAGGGGACCCTCGGGCGTGTCTACCGGGGGATGGGCAAGCTCCCGGAGGCGGAAACCGCCCTGCGCAAGGCCGTGGCAGGCATCGAGGATCTGCGGAGTCTCCTCCAGTCCGAAGAACTCCGGGAATCCTTCTTCGAGGACAAGATAGGAATCTATGAGGACCTGATCCTCTGCCTGCTTGAGCGCGGGAAGGGCCCCGAGGCCTTCGACATCAGCGAGCGGGCCCGGGCCCGCGCCTTCCTGGACCTGCTGGGGAACCGCGTGACCCTCAGCCGGGGGCGGAGCCAATCGCTCCTGGCCGAGGAACGGGCGCTGCGGGAGCGGATCAGCGCCCTCAAGGCGTTGCCCGAAGACTCCCCCGCACTGCGCCGGGAACTCGAGCTGGCCCGGGAAGCGTACCAGGTCTTCCTCCAGCGGATCCGGCGGCTCGACCGCGAACAGGCGTCCCTCATGACCGTGGAACCCCTGACCCTCCGGGAGGTGCAGACCCTCCTGCCGGAGGGCTCGGTCCTGTTGGAGTACTTCGTGACCGGGCAGGGGAGGACGATCCTGTGGACGGTTGAACGCGAGAGGATCGCCGTGGTCACCCTTCCCCTCGGCCGCCAGCGGGTCACGGAACGCGTGCAGGCCTTCCGTGACCTGATCGCCGCGCGCGAACGCCAGCCCGACATGCAGCGCATGGCCCAGGCGCTGTTCGATCAGCTCGTCCGGCCCGGCCTCAGGGGCCGGGCCCCCAAGGAACTGCTCATTGTCCCCCACGATGCCTTGCACTACCTCCCGTTCCAGGCCTTGATGCCTGCCCCCGGCCGCTACCTCCTCCAGGAGGTCCCGCTCCACTACTACAGCAGCGCCAGCCTCATGCAGTTCACCCGGGCGAAGGGGCAGGCGGGGGCTCCCACCCTCTTCGCCCTGGGGAATCCTGACTTCCAGGACCCCACCCTCTCCCTCCGGTACGCCGAGCGCGAGGCCCGGGGGATCGCCGCCCTCTTCCCGGAGACGGCCCTGGTTACCGGGAAGGCTGCCACCAAGGCCACGAGCCGCGAAGAGATCCGCCGCCACACCGTCCTGCACTTCGCCACCCATGCGGAGTTCGACGAGGCGGACCCCCTGGGGTCAGCCCTCCTGCTCGCCTCGACGACCGGCGAGGAGAGCCGCCTGGAGGTCCAGGAGATCTTCGGCCTGGACCTCCACGCCTCCCTGGTGGTTCTGTCTGCGTGCGAGACCGCCTTGGGGAAACTCACCCGAGGGGATGAACTCACCGGCCTGACCCGGGCTTTCATCTACGCCGGCACCCCCAGCGTCATCACAACGCTCTGGCAGGTCAACGACCGGGCGGCCTTCGAACTGATGCGGGAATTCTACCGCCATCTCAAGGCAGGTGAGAACAAGGCGGAGGCGCTCCGTCAGGCCCAACTCGCCATGCTGCAGCGGCACCCGCATCCCTACTACTGGGCGGCGTATCAATTGTTCGGGGAGGCACGGTAGCTCCCCCTCATCCCGCCCTTCTCCCTCCAGGGGAGAAGGTGAGGTTGAGGGATCGGGAGTCGCAGGGAGAGGGTTCAACGTGGGTTTTCGCTTCCCAGAACTTCGCGCCCGCCACCGGCGGTTCCTCCTGGGCCTGGCCCTGGGGTTCCTGGCCAGTGCTGGGGTCGCGGCGGCCACGTCCCTGGGCTACTTCTCCGGCTACCAGGGGAAGGCCCTGGATCTCTACTTCTGGGCGCAGGGCCGGGCGCGCGCGCCGGAGATCGTCCTCGTGGCAATTGATGATGCCGCCTTCCATCGCCTCAACGAACGCCAACCTCTCCCTCGCGACTATCTTGCCGGCATCATCCGGGGCCTGCGCAAGAGTGGGGCGCGCCTGATCGGCCTGGACGTGGACCTGCGGCGGCCCACGATGCCGGCCGACGATCGCGACCTGGTCGCTGCGATCCGCGACATCTCAGGCAACCCGGCCGTCCCCGTGATCGTGGCCCGAACGCTCACCGCTGTTCCTGCTTCAGGAGGAGAAGTCCGCTTCCGCCCCCGGCAGCTATACGATGCCGCACTGGAAGCGAACTCTGGCTTTGCCGAAGTCCCCAAGGACGAGGACGGCTTCTTCCGGCGCGTCCCGCTAGCCGTCCCGCTGCCAGACGACCAGTTCTTCCCCTCGCTGTCGCTGGCCCTGTTGGCTTCCCTCGGTGGTCAGGATGCCGCGACGCTGGCTCGAAGGCTGGGCGGGCCGGAGCCGATCGAACTCTCGCTGCCAGAGTGGGACGAAGCGCGAGGTAAGCTCATCGAGGGCTCGCCGCTCCGTTTCTTCCGGGACGACGACTGGAAGATCAATTTCATCGGCCCCGCCGGCAGCTTCCCCACCATCGGCAGCGACGCCGTGTACCAGATTGGTGTTTCCGATCAGGAAATCGCTCGGGACAACCCGCTCCGGGACCGGATCGTCTTGGTGGGCGCCACCTTCGCGGAGGGCCGTGACAGTTACCCTACGCCGCACGGCATCATGGCCGGCGTAGAAATCCACGCCAACATTCTTCACACGCTGCTCACCCGCAGGCAGATCCAGCCAGTCGCATGGGGAACGAGCCTGATCCTCCAGTTCGTTCTGTGCCTTGTCCTCAGCGCCCTCTTTGCCGTGGTTCGACCGAATCGCGCCCTGCTTATCTCGCTGGCCGGCGCGGCCCTCGTCACTGTCGCCCTCAGCGCCTGGGCGACCACCCCCGGCGCCTACTGGTTCGACTTCCTGACGCCAATCCTGGCGATTCGCCTCAGCGGTAGCCTGCACGATGCCATGGAGCGGCGCCGAATCCGGGAGTCCTTTCACCAGTACATCGGCCGGGAGGTGGCCGAACGTGTATACGACGACGACCGGTCCCTCTCCGGACAGCGCCGTACCGTCTCGGTCATGTTCACCGACCTGCGCGACTTCACCACAATGTCCGAGGCCATGACGGCAGACCAGGTGGCCCGGCAGCTCAACGAGTACTTCCCCATGATGGTCGAGGCGGTGCAGCAGCACCGGGGGATCGTCAATGACTTTATCGGCGATGCCGTGATGGCGGTCTACGGCGCTCCCATGGACAATCCGGAACACGCCCTGGACGCGGTGCGGACCGCCCGGAAGATGCAGGCGGGGTTGGCAGCGCTGAACGCCGAGTGGCAGGCCCGGGGGCTCCCCACCCTCAAAATGGGCATCGGCATTCACACCGGGACCGTTTTTGCCGGCAACGTGGGCTCGTCGAAGCGGAAGAAGTACACCGTCGTGGGCGATGCGGTGAACGTGGCCGCCCGCGTGGAGGGCCTGAACAAGGAACTCCACACGACGCTCCTCATCACCGGCGACACATACACGGCCATCAAGGATCGGGTGGAGGCCAAGGATTGCGGCGAGGTGAAGGTGAAGGGCCGCCACCAGGCGGTCAAGGTCTACGAGGTCCTGGCCCTCGCGGAAGTCGCCGAGGGCCGGCAAAGGAGGCATCTATGGATGCGCGATGGTGGATCATCCTGGTGGCCCTGGCCGTTTTGTCGCCGACGAGCGTCCTCGCCGCGCCCGCCGGAGACCCCGTCGCCGTCCTGACCGAGATCCGGACCGGACAGGGCGAGGTGCGCGTCAAGCTCGCGGCCGAAGCGGACTGGAAGGCCCCGCTGCCGCTGCTCTCCCTGCGACCGGGCGATCAGGTCCGGGCCACTCGGAACGCCACGAGCGTCCTCATGTTCACCGGCGGCCAGGGGACGGTCACGGTCTCGGCCGCGAATTCGCCCTACACCGTACAGCCCCCAGCGGCCGGCGCGGGCGGCAGGACACCGGAGTTGGTGGCGAATCTCAGCCGATTCCTTATGGGGAAAAAGAAGGACCTGACCTATGTCCCGCTGGCCACCCGGAGCGTCAAGCAGCCGCCCCTCCTCCTCTCCCCGCGGGAAGGGAAACTGCTGGGCCCGCCGCTCCTGGAGTGGGGCGGCTCCGACCGATTGCGGTACACCGTCCGAGTCTTCAGCCCGCAGGGGAAGGTCTGGGAGCAGGCCAACCTGCCCCGGACGCCGCTCCCCTATCCCGCGAGCGCGCCTCCTCTCGCTCCCGGGGTGCCATACCGCTGGGAGCTGGAGGCCAAGGATTTCCCCATCCAGCAAGGACAGTTCACGATCCTGCCGCCAGCCGAGAGCACATCGATCCGGGAGAACTTGGCGGCGCTCCAACCAGTCGCCTTGCCGGGCTATCCGAAAAACACCGTGATCCTGATGCGGGTGGGATTTCTCTTCGAGCAGGGACTGTACGCCGAGGCCCGGAAGGAACTCCAGGCTGCCCTGGCCGCCGACCCGGAGGAGCCGAGCCTGCACCTGATGCTGGGCCATGTGTACGAGCGGACGGGTCTCACGGAACTGGCCGCCGAGGAGTTCGATGAGGCGGAGTTCCTCTCCACGCGGACGCCCTGAGCTCCGACAGCCGACAGGGACAGCGATAGCGACAGCGAAAGTGCCCAGCTCCCTGTCGGATCTCGCTGTCGCTGTCGGCCCTTGGGAAAAGCCGATAGCGATTGCCGACAGGGACAGCGACCGCAAGCTCTTTCGCTGTCGGATCTCGCTGTCGCTGTCGGTTCTTGGCTTTCAGGCGACGCGCTTCTTGAAGCTGAGGACGGCCCAGTAGAGGAAGATCAGGACGAACCCGCCGAGGATGGCCAGGTCTTTCCACACCAGGAGCAGGCTGGCCCCCCGCAACGTCACCGCCCGGACCGCGCGACAGAAGTACATCAGCGGAAAAAGGTACGAGATGGGCCGGATGGTCTCGGGAATGGCCTCGATGGGGGCATATGCCCCGGAGAGCATGAAGACCGGCAGGATGTAGAAGACGGCGATCTGGATCGCCTGGAACTGGGACCGGGAGACCGCCGAGATCAGGAGGCCCGTTGCCAATGAGGTGAGGACGAACAGGGCGCACAGCGCGAGGAGCAGCGGCAGGCGCTCCCGCACGGGGACGTTGAACCAGCGGTCCGCCACGAAGAGGATCGTGACCACGTTGAGCAAGGACATGCCGAGGTACGGGAGCAGCTTTCCCAGGATCAGCTCCGACCGGCGAATGGGCGAGGCCATGAGCTGGTCCAGCGTGCCTCGCTCCCGCTCGCGCGTGATGCTGACGGCCATCAGCATAACGGTGAGGAGCTGGAGGGTGAGGCCGATGACCCCGGGCATCACGTAGCTCAGGTACCGGAGCCCGGGGTTGTACCGGATCTCGGTCTGGACGAAGACGGGCTGGATGAGACGGCGCCCGCGGTCCGGGCGGATGCCTCGGGCCCACAATCCCTTCACAGCCCGCTCCGCGTTGTAGCGCTGTATGACCCGCTGCGCCACCCCCTCCACGATGGGGGCCGAGTTGTTGTCCGTGCCGTCCAGGAGGAGCTGCAGCTGCGCCTCTTCTCCTGCCACGATCTGCTTCATGAAGCCCCGGGGGATGATGATGGCCGCCTTGATCTTCCCCTGGGCCAAACGCTCCTGCGCCTCCTGCAGCGTGCTTACCTCGGCCTGGATCTGCACCTCGTCGTAGGTGCTGAAGGCGGTGACGATGGCGTTGCTCTCCGGCGAGCCGTCCTGATTGAGCATGACCGACGGGATCTGGCGCAGTTCTCCCGTCTCCAGGGCCTTGCCGAACAGATAGGTGAGCACGATCGGCATGACCAGGAGGAGGACCAGTGTCCGCCGGTCTCGCAGGATCTGCCGGGTTTCTTTCCGCGCCACGTGGCCGATGACCGCGAGCATGACCTATCGGCCCCCGTTGCCGTCCGGGGCGCCCCGGGTGAGGGACATGAAGACATCCTCGAGCGTGGGCGCCACCGCCCGGATGTTCTTCACCGCGATCCCCCGTGCGGTGAGTGCCTCTTGCAGGTGGTGGCGGAGATGGGTGGTGGTCTTGGTGAAGACCCGGAGCGTGTGGCCGTAGATGCTTACGCCGATCACCCCCTCCAGGCCCCGCGCGACCGCGGCCGCTTCCATCACGGGCAGCGCGTCCACCTCCAGGAGATCCTCAGCCATGTCCGCCTTGCACTGCTCCGGCGAGCCGGCGCCGATGAAGCGGCCCCGGTGCATGAAGCCGATGGTCTGGCAGCGCTCCGCCTCTTCCACGTAGTGGGTCGTTACCAGGATCGTGCGGCCCTCGGCCGCCGCCTGGTAGAGGAGATCCCAGATCCGCTGGCGGGACGGGGGATCGGCGCCGGCCGTGGGCTCGTCCAGAAACAGGATCGCCGGCGAGTGAACCAGGGCGCACCCCAGGGCCAGCCGCTGCTTGAGTCCGCCCGACAGGTGGTCGGTGAGATCCCGGCGGCGCTCCGCCAGGCCCACCCGCGCCAGCGTCTCCGTTACCCGCCGCCGTCGCTCTGGCCCGGGCAGCCGGTAGACGCCGGCAAAGAAGTCCAGGTTCTCCTCCGCGGTCAGGTCTTCGTAGAGGCTAAAGCGCTGGGACATGTACCCGACCAGCCGCTTGACGGCCTCCGCATCCGTCGCCACATCCAGCCCGGCCACGCGCGCGCTGCCCTCGCTGGGCAGGAGCAGGCCGCAGAGCATGCGGATGGTCGTGGTCTTGCCCGCGCCGTTGGGGCCCAGGAATCCGAAGATCTCCCCCGTACGGACGGTCAGGTTCAGGCCCGCCACGGCCGTCAGTGTCCCGAAGCGGCGGGTGAGATTCGTCGTCTCGATCGCAAAGGTCATGCCGGCATGCTCCTTCCCGCGGGACGCACAGGCTGCATTGCGGGGAAGAGGATATCGCCTTTATACGGGAGGCATGAGAAGGGTGTCAACCCTTTTCCCTATCACGGAAATTCGACAGGGACAGGGATAGCGACAGCGAAAAGATTCCCCTCCCTGTCCCTGTCTCTGTCTCTGTCGCTGTCCCCACCCAGCGGGTACCCGGTTCTCGGCTGTCGGTTTTCCGGGACAAAAGCGGTTGACAACAACGGGCAAAATTACTAGTGTGCCAGGCAATCCCCATGTTGCCCAAACACGTACGCCTCGAGGCGGCAACCATGTCTGTCAAGAAGCTACTCCTAGCGAAGCCGCGAGGCTTCTGCGCCGGAGTAGATCGCGCCATAGATGTCGTCAACCTGGCCCTGGATCTGTACCCCGGCCCCGTGTACGTCCGCAAGGAGATCGTCCACAACGTCCACGTCGTGAACGAGCTTCGGGCCAAGGGTGCCATCTTCGTGGACGAGCTGGACGAGGTCCCCGACGGCACCACGGTGATCTTCAGCGCCCACGGGGTTTCGCCCGAGGTCCGCGCGCGGGCCCAGGCGCGGGGGCTCAAGGTGATCGACGCCACCTGCCCGCTGGTGACCAAGGTTCATCACGAGGCGATCCGGTTCGCGGAGGAGGGGCGGCCCATCGTCCTGGTGGGCCACGAGGGGCACGACGAGGTCATCGGGACCATGGGTCACGCGCCGAAGCACATCCACCTGATCGGCTCGGTGGCAGAGGCCCAAGCCCTCCAGGTGTCCGACCCGGACCGCATCGCCGTCATCACCCAGACCACCCTGAGCCTGGATGACACCTCGGCCATCATCGGCACCCTCCGGGAGCGTTTCCCCAGGATCACCGCGCCTTCCCGGGACGACATCTGTTACGCCACCCAGAACCGCCAGATGGCCGTGAAGGCCATCGCTCGGCGGGCGCCGGTGATCCTGGTGATCGGGTCGCGGAACAGCTCCAACACCAACCGGCTGGCCGAGGTGGCCCGGGACGCGGGCGCCCGGGCCTACCTGATCGACGACATCTCCCAGATTGACCCGGCCTGGCTTGACGGGGTCGAGTGCCTGGGGATCACGGCGGGGGCCTCGGCCCCCGAGTATCTGGTGGAAGAGGTCGTGAACTACTTCCGGGCGCGGCGCGTGACGGAGATCGAAGAGATCCAGGCTGTGACCGAGGAGGTGAGCTTCGCCCTGCCACCTGAACTCGCCCGCGACCGCGCCGCGCGGGAGGCGGCTCGCCCCGCCTGAGGGTTCGGCGCCCCCGGCCCGGCTACCGGGTCCGAGCGGCGCCTCAGGCTGCGGATCCACGGTCAGCAATCACAGGTTGCGATGGCTCACAGCGGTGCCGGCTCGTCGGCGACTCGGAACATCAGCCGGGCCCTCACCAAGGCAAGCCGGTCCAATTTCTATTACGCCTTCCTGTTCCTCCCCAGGCGGAAGCGCGACGCGATATACGCCGTCTACGCCTTCTGTCGGGTCACCGATGACTTGGTGGACGAGGCCCTCTCAATCCCCTCAGGCGCCGACCCCACCACCCACGCACCGGCTTGCGCGGGGACACCGCTGGAACGCCTGAAGTGCTGGCGGGCGGAACTGGAGTCCTGCTTCCGCGGCGAGGCCACGCATCCCGTGACGGCGCGCCTGGCCGAGGTCATCCGCGACTTCCGGATCCCTCACCGCTATTTCGAGGAGTTACTGAACGGCGTGGAGACGGACCTGACGAAGTCCCGCTACGCCACATTCGCGGAATTGCAACAGTACTGCTACCGGGTGGCCGGCGTCGTGGGCCTGATGTGCATCGAGATCTTCGGGTATCGCCAGCCCACCACCCGGACGTACGCCGAGCATCTGGGGACGGCCTTCCAGCTCACCAACATCCTGCGCGATCTGGCCGCCGATGCGGAGCGGGGACGCATCTACCTGCCCCAGGAAGATCTTCGGCGCTTCGGCTACTCGGAGCAGGACCTGCTGGAACGGCGGATGACTCCGGGGTTTTGCGATCTGATGCGCTTTGAGGTGGCGCGGACCCGCCAGTTCTACGCGGCCGCCCGCGCGATCCTGCCCGCGGAGGACCGTCGGACCATGCTGGCCGCCGAGATCATGGGCGCCATCTATAGGCGCATCCTGGACCGGATCGAGGCCCGGGGCTACGACGTCTTCTCCAGCCGCGTCCGCCTCTCGGACGCGCATCGCCTGTGGCTGGCCCTCACGTGCTGGGCCAGAGAACGGCTGCGGATGGCCTGACCTCAGAAATCTTCACCGCCAAGATCGCCAAGAACGCCAAGGACTGCCATCTCCAAAAAAGCCTGACAGATTGTTGGATCAAAATGTTTCGAGCCATCTGTCGGCGTTTCCCTTCTCATAACTTGAATATCGGAACTTTCTTGGCGCACTTGGCGCCTTGGCGGTTTAACCGCAACAAGCGAGGTCACGGCCGGCCCCCTTCGCTTTCCCCCGCCTCTTCGCCGCGCAGGTCGGTCATATTCATTCCTGGAAGGTACTCGACGGTTCGGTCCTCGTGCAAATCCTCCAGACGCCGGACCACGTCGCGGATGCGCGCGCAGCCCCGGTAGATCGTCTCCAGCTTCTTCTGGAGATCGGGAGGCAGGCCCTCAGGCTGGTTCAGCAGCAACTCAGCGTACCCCATGATCGTCATCAGGGGATTGTTGATCTCGTGCCGGATAGCCAGGCCGATCTGCCCGATGGCTGCCAGCCGCTCGGCGCGGACCAGGCGAGCGTGGGTGGCGACCAGCTCCTGGTGCTTCCGCTCGAGTTCTTCCGCCTTGAGTCGCAGCGCCCGCTGGAGCGCCCGCGCCCGCAGGCAGCCGTGGACCCGCGCCAGCAGCTCCTCCCGGTGGTACGGCTTGGGGATATAATCGTCGGCCCCACCCAGGAGCCCTTCCACGCGCTCCTCGACCCGATCCCGCGCCGTCAGCAGGATGACGGGGATCTCTTGGGTGGACGGGTCGGCCTTCAGCTCCCGGCACAGCAGGCTCCCATCCCCGTCGGGAAGGCCCCGGTCCAGGAGGAGGAGGTCTGGCGGCGCAGTCTGGATCTCCTCCCGCGCCTGGGCGATCGTCGTCGTCCAGTCCGCCTGGTATCCCCCCTTCTCGAGCAGGTCACAGACCATGGCCGCCTGCACGGGACTGTCCTCCACCACCAGGATGCGCTCCGAGTTCGCGGGACCAGGCGGGGTCATGGTGCTATCCTCTCCCTGTGCTCAGCGAGTCAACCCAGGATCCGGTCGAGGTACGGCTTCATGCGCTGTACCACGTACTCGGCGCTTTGCATGGCGCGGGCCGCGTCCTCTTCCCGATAATCGCGGGACGGGATCCACAGGGGAAGATCGCGCCGCTGGAACAGGGGGAATCGGGGGCGCGCCCCGTGGCGCTCTAGCCCGTCGATGTGTTTGACCAGTTCGTCCATGTCCGGGAAGTCGGCCTGGTACAGCGCCCGGAACAGGGACGACAGGTTGTGCTCCAGCGTCACGACGCCCCTTAGGGCCAGGCAGGCCTTTACCATCTTCTCCACCGCCTGCTGGGCGAAGGCGATGGTGCGGCTGTGAAACTCCGTCCCGCGCAGAAGCTGCGCCACGCGGTAATCCACGTCGCTCTCAGTGAGGAAGGCGCGGGCGACCTCTTCCGGCTCGTGCATGGAACGCCTCCGCGGGTCTCCGCCCCAGGCGGACCTGTGGCGGACCAAAGGTGGATGGAGTGTGTCAGGGCGCCGGCCTCTCGTCGAAGAGGCGGGCTACCTCGTCCCGGGCGAAGCGGGGCAGCGGCGCCTCATGGCCCGCCTGGAGGAGCGTGAGGCCCGCCTCCGGCGGCGTGACGGTCCCGATGATCCCGCCGGCGATCCCCTCGGCCTCCCAGGCCGCGACCAACCGATCCGCCTGCTCGGCTGGACAGGTGAGGAGGAGCGCTCCCGACGCGATCATCCCCAAGGGGTCCAATCCCAAGCCCTGGCACATGGCCTGGCACTCGCGCAGGACGGGGATCGCCGCCCGCTCGATCCTGAGGCCAACACCGGCTGCCATCGCCAGCTCCAGGAGGCCGGTGGCCAGGCCACCCTCGGTGGGATCGTGCATGGCGTGAACGGCGACCGTGCGAAGGGCGATGCGGGCGTCGTGGAGGACAGAGATCCCGGGCCGGTGCAGGAACTCCCGGGCGCGCCTCCGCACCTCGGGAGGAACGCCGCGGTCGGCCAGGAGATTCTCGCACTCCCGCGCCAGGATCGAGGCTCCCTCCACCGCAATCCCCTTGGTAAGGAGCACCGCGTCCCCGACCCTCGCGCCCGCCGTGGTCACCAGGCGGTCCTTCTCCACCTCGCCGAGCATGGCGCCCGCCAGGATGGGCCGGTCCAGACCCTGGGTCACCTCGGTGTGCCCGCCCACCAGGGTCGCCCCGATGGCGCGGCACGCGTCCTGGACCTGAGTGAAGATACTCTCCAGGAGCTTCTCGTCTGCACGACCCTCCGGCAGCAAGAGCGTCATGAGGAACCAGCAGGGGCGCGCCCCTCGGACCGCCAGATCGTTGGCGTTGATGTGGACGGCGTACCAGCCGATCTCCTCCGCCACGAACGTGATGGGATCCACCTTGGCCACCAGGTAGCGGTCCCCCAGGTCCAGCACCGCCGCATCCTCTCCCACCCGCGGCCCCACGATCACGCGGGGGTCCCGGATGTCACACGCGCGGAACAGGCGCTCCAGGACCTCCAGCGGGGGCTTCCCCAGGCGGAGGCCTGCCTGCCGTGTGACCCCCGGCGCAGGCAGGCGTCCGGTCATGCCGGGGCGAGGCGCGTCAGAACTCATAGACGGCAAAGGGGAGCGGCGTGATCAGCACCACGAGCAGCGCCAGGGCAATGACGGCCAGCACCCGCCGGGTCGGATCCAGCGGCGTCAGGTCGTCCAGCGGGGGCGGGTGGCGGAGGCCCAGGCCGACGGCCAGGGCCACCCACACCAGCCAGCCCTCCCAGCGCGTGAGCAGGAACAACACGACCATGGCCCCCAGGAAGAGCCAGACAACCTTCCGGTGCCCCCGACCCAGAACTGCATAGACGATGTGGCCGCCGTCGAGCTGCGAGAGCGGCATGAGATTCAGGGCCGTCACGAAGAATCCCAGCCACCCCGCCAGGGCCATGGGATGGAGGATCACGTCGAAGCCTTCCGGAATCGGGCCCTTGACCAGCCACTTCAGGAACAGGTAGGCGAGGGAATTGCCCTCCTGCAGGATGACGCCCGAGGGCGGCTTCACGGGGGAGAGCATGAGGCCGACAGCCAGGACCGGCACGGCCAAGACCAGGCCCAGCAGCGGCCCGGCGATCCCGATGTCGAAGAGGACCTTGCGGTTGGGGATCGGAGAGCGCATGCGGATGATGGCGCCCATCGTCCCCATGGGCGGCAGCGGCAATGGGACGAAGTACGGCAGGCTCACCTGGACGCCGTACGCCCGCGCCGTGAGGTAGTGACCCAACTCGTGGAATCCGAGGATGAGGAGGAGGCTGGCCGAGAAGGGCACTCCCTGGAGAAGCGCCCAAGGATCCGCGAGCGGCTGCGCCCCCTCCATCAACGCGCCGACGAAGAGCGTTGTGAGGAGCGTGGCCAGAAACAGAACAAGGTTCAACGGCCAGCCCCTCCAGGCGGCCCTGCTCCCGCCCGAGGCGGGATGGAGACGGATGAGCGTGATTTCCTCGGGGCTCCGGATCATGGGAACATAGCCGTAGGGCTCGATCCGCGGTGTGAGCAGCGACATCGCCGTTTCCGGTTCCACCAGAAAGTGGCCGCGGAACCGGACCATGCCGTTCAGGACCTGCCACTCCTGGATGGCGAAGATCCCGGCGAGCTCCCGCCCCAGGACGAACGGCCACGGCTCGATGATTCTCGTCCAACCGCGCATGATGACCTACCCAACGGCGTTCGGCGGTTCGGTCGTTCGGCGGTTCGGTCGTTCCGCTCCCACGAGAACCAAAACAGCCGAACTGTCGAACGCTCTCTGCCCGATAAAAGCGTGGGGAAGATCGTGCTGGTTATAACACGCAAGCATTGCAGGCGCAATCGGGTCATTCCTTGGCTGCCGCTGATCCGTGCGGCGGATCGGCGGCGGCCGGGACAAGGTGCAGGGCACCCCCGCGCTGAGCGTCTGCAAGGGATTTGAATCGCATGGGGCGGTACTCGCCGCGCAGCCACGAATCGATCTGGTCGGCATAATGCGGAGAACGGGGGTCGCCCGAGACCCCGCCCGCCACGATCCAGCGCGACTCTTCCGGGTCCCCCAGATCCACGATCTGCCGGTAGCTCGGTCCCACCATGACCTCGAACGGTGCGGTGAGGGGGAACGCTCCCAGGTTCACCGTCATGCCGTCGCCCGGGCGCGCGTACGGACCCCGGTTGAGATCCAGGAGCCAGGCGAGCGCGCGCGCCGCCAGACCCTGACCCCGCCCGAAGCCGTGGGAGAAGTTGAGCCTGTGCAGCGATCCCCATCGCCACGCCGCAGGATCGGGTCCCAGGCGGGCCGTCGCGGCTTCCCATGCCGCCAGGAGACACGCCTCCACCGCGGCTCGCACGCCCTCTGGGAACCACGTCCCGTCGGATGTGAGCAGGGCCGCGTCCGCGGCCGGCACCGCCAGGTGAAGCGTCGAGAAGTACCGCGCGAAGGTACCCGGTGCCTGCCGCTCCATGACCGGCCGGAAGCAGCGCTGCAGGAGTTCCTGGTAGAAGAGGTGGTAGAGGGCGGCGGGAGCGGAATCCGCCAGCATCCTGCAGTCCCAATTCAGCAGAAGAGACGCCCCCTGCCGTGCGCGGGGATCCTCCAGGCCATGGGCCACGGGTCGCAGGAGTTGCGCCAGGATGCCGGCTGCCTGCAGGGAGAGGACATCAGCCTGGATCCGGGCCATGTCCTCGACTTGAGCCTCACGAGATTGACCCAGGAGCTCCGTGATCCGCGTGGCGCGGTACGGGGGCTCCCAGAAGCCGCAGGCGAGGGTGGGCGGCAGCTCGGATGCGACCCGATTGTTCGCCGTCACCACGAACCCCTGCGATGGATTGATGCTCTTCGGCTGTTCCGCCCACGCAAGGTAGCCGCGCCACGCATCGTTCGGCGAGGCCCCGTCCAGGATCACCGGGGTATCGGCATCTCGGTGGCGCCGGGGAAACTTGCCGGCGCAGAAGTAGGCGATGGTCCCCTGCCGGTCGGCCACCACCACGTTCTGGGGCGGGACGGGGAACTCTTGCAGCGCCGCCTCGAACTCGGCAACGTTCCCGGCTCGGTTCATCCCCAGCAAGGCCTCCAGCCCCCGCCATGGCTCCAGCCCGACCCAGCGGAAGGACGTCGGAGGCGCCCCTTTCGCCTGAGGCAGCAACGGGCACAGGATGCCGCCGTGGCGGACGTAGCGGAGCGCGCGGCGGACCGCGCCTCGCGCGGCGCGGATGCGAAACTCCTCCTCCACGACCTCCACCGGATGCCAGATTCCGTCGCGAAGGTAGCGGGTGCCCGTCGGGTCCAGCGTCTCCCGGTAATAGTCGCCGTCGTCCGCCATCACGGCGGTCAATCCCCAGGCCACATCGTCGTTCCGCCCGATGAGGACGGCCGGGACCCCCGGCATGGTGACACCGATCACCCGGTAGTCCGGCGCGTGGAGCGCGACGGGGTACCAGAGCGCCGGCAGCCCGAAGAGGAGGTGCGGATCGTTGCACAGGAGAGGCCTGCCCGAAGCCGTGCGCCGGCCGCTGACCACCCAACTGTTGCTCCCCACCCCTGGCCCCGCGAGACCCAGGGCCATTCGCGCCAGAAGGTCCAGGCTGGACGGAGAAGGAGGCACGCCGTCGCCGAGGATACACCGACCGCAGGACAGATCCGGCGCGAGCAAAGGGCGGAGCCTGGGATCGCCTGCAAGGATAGCCAGGATGGGTTTGGCCGGAAAGGCCAGGGACAAGAGCCAGCCGATCAGCTTGCCGACGGCGAACGAGTCCTCGGGCGTCCACGGCTCGGGACGGATCCCGGCGAGCAGGAACTCGGGGGGGAGATCCCGGGGACGACACTGTCCGACCCAGGCATTCACCCCCGCGACGAAGCCTTCCATCACGGCTCGCGCGCGATCGGACAGCAAGGATCGCTCTTCCCGCCCCACTGCGTGCATCCTGAGGCTTCGGTAGAGCTGATCCACAGCCAGGATCGTCGGCCCGGGCAGGTGCAGGCTCACCCCGCCGAGAGGGCGATCCCCCATGAGTTCCGCCAGCCGGCCGCCCGCCAGGCGGCGCAGCGTCTCCATCTGCCAGAGACGATCCTGCGCCACTGCCAGGCCCAAGCCGAAGGCCAGATCCCCGGGCGTCTCGGCGTACACCTCGGGAACGCCGACCTCGTCGCGGCAGATCCAGACCTCTCGCGCGAGCCCCGCCAGGCGAAGTGCTCCGGTCCTATCCCGGCGCGCCGGACGGGGGCCCGAGAGCCTTCGCCACAGGGCCGAGGTCAGAAGCCCGGTGCACCCCACGATGGATCGGCGCATGGACGCATCAATTCCTTCGGAGGCGGCGCGGCAGGTCGTAGTAGAACGAGGCCGAGATATTCAAAGGCTCGTCGCCCATCTGGGCGAGGAAGGGATCGAATGGCGCAGAGACCTTCACCGCCCGCAGCGCTTCCTCGTCCAGGACCGGATATCCGGAACTCTGGGCGAGGCGGATGTATGTCAGGCTCCCTGCCCTGTTGAGGGTGAACAGGATGAGCAGTTCCCCGCTGATGCCGTGCTTCACGGCTTCCTCAGGATACTCCCATAGCCGCTGGATTCGCCGTTTGAGCCGGGCCAGGTACTCGACGAAGTGCTCCTCCCGGCTGTCCAGGCTGATCGTTCGTTTGGCGGTCCCGCCGAGGTCGTCTGCAAGCTCAGAGCTCAGGCTCGCGATCTGCTCCCGTAGCGAGGGCCGCGCCGGCCCGCTGGCAGGCGGCGCCCCCTTTGCTCTAGGGAGGGACGGGACTGCTTGCGATGGGCCGCCCAGGATCAGCCCGCCCCGCTCCGGCGTCGTGGGACCCCGCGCCGTTGGGGCCGGTGCCTCGCGAGGGGCCTCAGGGAGCCTTTCGAGGCGTGCCGCGGCCGGCTCGGGCAACGGGGGAGCGGCCGACTTGGGCACCGGAAGAGCGGCCACCTGCGAGGGCGGGGCCGGTGCCTCGCGGGGGGCCTCAGGGAGCCTTTCGAGGCGTGGCGCGGCCGGCTCGGGCAACGGGGGAGCGGCCGACTTGGGCACCGGAAGAGCGGCCACCTGCGAGGGCGGGGCCGGTGCCTCGCGAGGGGCCTCAGGGAGCCTTTCGAGGCGTGGCGCGGCCGGCTCGGGCAACGGGGGAGCGGCCGCCTGGGGGACTGGGGCCGGCGCCTCAGTCTTATCGGGAACCGCCGGCCTGTCGGGAACCGGGGTTGGGCGAGGAGCCAACCGCTCCGTCACCGTCGGTGGCTGCGGCTTTGCCATCTGACTGCCCGGGCGCGAAGCCTCAACCGGCCCGCGCCCCGCCTTTGGACGGACGGGAACGTCAGGCGGCGGCTGAGGCGCCGCTGGCGTCGTTCCTTGCGAGGCCGGTGGTTCCAGAATCCGCACACGCAGGGGCGTGTCGGCAAGCAGTGGTCGCCTCGAGGCCTCGAGCATCAACAACCCGACGAGCCCCGCATGCAGCAGGAGCGACACCGCGAAGGCCTTGCTGAGGACTGACTGGCGCATCACCATTCGTGAACCGGCGTAGTCGAATTCGCCCCTGCGGCGCTCCGAGCACGCCCCAGGCGCATTATAGGCAAGGGAGGAGCGAGCGACAAGGAGATTTGCCGTCCGGTCTTCGCTGAAACCAGCCAATGGGAGGAACGGCGAAAACTACCGGTCCAGGCGGTAGGACAAGGGAAGGCGGATCCAGCCCCGGATGAGGGGATACGGGGCGGCGCGGCGGATCGTCTGCTGCGAGGCCTCGTCCAGGATCCCGAATCCGGAGGAGCGCAGGATCTCCACGGCCTCGACCGATCCGTCAGTGGCAATCCGGAAACGAAGCTCCACGGTCCCCTGGATCCCCTCACGGCGGGCAGCGTCAGGATAGATCTTGGCCTGCTCGATCTGACGGCGGATGCTGCGCAGGAGGCTTGCCACACCGTCGCCATCCCCGGTTCCGCCCACCCCACCTCGTGAGGCGAGTCCCGCTCCACCGCCTTCACCCCCGGGTCCTCCCGGTCCGCCATGCCCTGTCTTTCCGGTCCCACCTCCTCCGGTGCCTTCACCCCCGGGTCCTCCCGGTCCGCCATGCCCTGTCTTTCCGGTCCCACCTCCTCCGGTGCCTTCACCCCCGGGTCCTCCCGGTCCGCCATGCCCTGTCTCTCCGGTCCCACCTCCTCCGGTGCCGCCACTGGCGGCGCCGCCGGCGCCGACTCCGTGGTCGGCCGCGCCGAAGCCCGCGCGTCCCGTCCCGCTCCCGCCGCCCCCCGGCATCAGGAAGATCCCCCGAGCTACCGCTTCGAACTGGGTTGGTGCGAGTGCCGCCTCCGCGTCTGCCGCTGGTGACGTGGCCTCAACATGGGACCTGTGAGGACCCGATCGCGGAAGAAGGGCTCGCGCTGCGCCCTCCCCGACAGGCCCGGCGGGGGCGCTTGATGCGGCCTCCTGCCCCTGGCCTCCCGCGGGCACTGCGGGTGCGACGGGCGGCCTAGTCGTTTCCGGGACCGCATCCGGAAGAGGAGCCGGCTTTGCCGGGGAGGACTCGGCTGCCTCCTGGTTCACCGTCGG
>Ga0315285_10000507_pt1 | contig 40332 bp, 57 predicted proteins | sample YL17G09_36_MG_FD_203698 | JGI IMG/M metagenome (GOLD analysis project Ga0315285, IMG submission 203698) | Sediment microbial communities from Yellowstone Lake, YNP, Wyoming, USA - YL17G09_36 | ecosystem: Environmental > Aquatic > Freshwater > Lake > Sediment | place: USA: Wyoming | collected...
CGATGGTACACCGGTGGCAGCAGCGAACGTGCAGTTTCTTTCCGATTGGCCTATCGTAGCAGGTGGAGTGACAACCACGGCCGTGGACGGAACCTTTCAGGCGCCGGTTGCGCCGCGCACTTATACCGTCACGGCCTCGGCGCAGGACTATTGGCCCAGTTCACGGCAAATCACCTGCACCGCCGGGATGACGGAGACAGTCAGTTTTACGCTTCGCTCGCGGCTCAAGATGTTCTTGCCGTTGGTCTTGAGGAGAAACTGACCCGCTGGGTAAGGGCTAACCATCCCCTAATACCGGTTGATGTTTTCTCACTTTCGGTGTATCATCTTACCTGGTGACATCGGACGATATGCGCCCAGAATACCGTTTTGATTACCGCAAAGCGCGCCCTAATCGGTTTGCAGGCCGAGGTAAGGAAGAACGCCTGGTGGTAGTGCTTGAGCCGGACGTGGCCCAGGTTTTCAAGACCCCGGAGTCAGTCAACCAGGTGCTGCGGGCGCTGATTATGACGATGCCGCAGATACCTAAGCAGAGAGTCTCGGTCAAGTAATTCGGTCAACCTGGGCGTGTTCGAAGACGACTTCAAGAAGCAGCACACGCCACACTGGTGGCGCGAGTTGTTTGAGAATTCAGAGTAAGATGCCAGGAGGTGTCTGATGAAAACGCGGATCTTTTCTGCGCTCTTTCTCAGCGTGGGTCTGGTCCTTGTCGTGAGATGGGCTATCACCGCACAAGGACCCGAGTCGGGCGACCACCCTAACCAGAACAGCGCGGCTGTCCTGCTACCAGGTCCTGAGCAAATGCCACCGTCCGTTTCCACGGCGCGTGCTTCCTCACCCGTCCAAGAGGTCGTTGTCGCTTTGGGCATGGAGCCTGATACGCTGTACGTTTACGGTACGCAAATGTATGTCGCCTCCCATGTGCTTAATGCGTTGATGGACGGCCCCATCACACAGCACAGTTCTTATTACCAGCCCGTCATTCTGGTTAAGGTTCCCTACCTGGAAGACGGCGATGCTGTCGTCAACTCGGTCAGCGTTGTCAGCGGTACCCTGATCGTGGACGACAATGACACTGTCATCCCTTACGCCGGCCCCACCACCATGCTGCCTCAGATGGTGGTGACTTTCACCTTGCGGAGCGGCGTGCGTTGGTCCGATGGGGAGGAGTTGACAGCTCAGGATTCCTTCTTTGGGTTCCAGGTGGCTTGCCACCTCGATACGACGACTTACAATCACCACACTTGCGAACGGACGGCGGCCTACGAAACTCTGGACAACCTGACGGTCCGTTGGACCGGGCTGCCCGGTTTCCTGGACCCCTCCTACCCCACGTATTTCTGGACTCCCCTACCCTACCACGTGCTCAGTACAACGACTCCCCTGGACATTCTCAACAGCCCTTATGGACGCAGCCCTCTGGGCTGGGGCCCCTTCCGCATGGTGGAGTGGGCTGCCGGTGACCACATCACGGTTGAGCGCAATCCCTACTACTGGCGATCCGGCTATCCCCGCCTGGATCGTGTGACCTTTCGATGGTTTAACGACGCTGCAACCCTGAGGCAGGCCATTCTACGCGGCGAGGTTCAGGTGGTGACCCAGGATGGTGGAGGGCTCTTGGGGCCTCAAGAGTTGCTGGACCTACAGCAGCAGGGAGTGGTCCACCTGATACTGGCAGCTTCCGGTTGGTGGGAGCACCTGGGCTTTGACCTGCTGCCTGCCGACAGCCGCTACGTTTTCTTTGCCGACCGGCAAGTGCGCCAGGCTGTGGCCTATGCATTAGACCGCCAGCGGATGGTGAACGAAGTCTTGCATGGCCTCGGCCGGGTAGCCCAAACCTACGTCATCGAAGAGCACCCAGCCTACACCACCACCATCCACACCTATCCCTACAGTCCCACGCAGGCGGCGAACTTGCTTACCGCCGCCGGGTGGGTGGATGCCGACGGAGACGGCATCCGGGAGAAGGACGGACGCCCCTTCGTGTTCACGCACACGACCACTGACCGCCTTACCCGCCGACAGCTCGGAGCCATTATCCAGGAGAATCTGGCTGCGGTGGGAATCTCTACGACGCTGAACTTTATCCCACCGGACGAGTTTTTCACCCTCGGTCCAGAAAGCCCTGTCTGGGGGCGCAAGTTTGATACGGCTGAATACATGGAGCCCCCCGCCATGAATCCACGGTGCCACCTGTACCTCAGCAGCGCGATTCCGGGGGACTGGAACGGCTGGAATGGTGACAACTACGTAGGCTACAATAACTCTGCCTACGACCAGGTCTGTCTGCAGGCACTTGGCACCATTACCCGCACGGAAGCGATCCCTCGTCATCAACAAGCGATGATTATGCTCAGCGAAGACCTGCCAGTGCTGCCACTATTCTACGATGATATCGCAGTTCTGGCTGATCCGGCGCTCGACCCACCGCCTAGCCCGGATCCGATTGAGAGTGAACTGTGGAACATCTGGGAATGGGGCATCACGGCGCAAGCCGTGGTCGCTCCGACGGAATCGGAAGTGTTGACGGGGAGCGGCGGCATGGTAATGGCGACCTTCGGGGCGGGAACATTCACTGAAACGGTCGTCGTAACATACACACCGCAGTTGCCAGTCGAGCCCGAAGGCAATCTGAGAGGAATCGGCCTGTTCTATGAGCTGGCAGCAACCTCGCAAGACAGTGGGCAGCCAGTTCAGCCGCGGGCTCATTACACGATGACACTCTCTTACGCTGATGTGGAAGCCCAGGCAGCCCTGGTTGATGAGAGCACCCTGGCCCTCTACCACTGGGACGGCAGCCAGTGGGTGAAGGAACCCAGTAGCGTGGTGGACACTGGCGCCAATACTGTCACCGCTATGCCGAATCACTTGTCTATGTGGGCCATCTTGGGAAGGAGGGAGTGGCGGGTCTTCCTGCCGGCTATCCTGAAGAACAGCTAGAGCGGCGGTGTCGGCTGTTCCGGCGTGACTTGCTCGCGGGGCTATCGCAAGCGGGAGGCAAGGAGCAACTTTATGAACCTCACCCCAGACCAAATCCGCAACACTATCGCCACGTTTCGTGCGCCCGAGCGCAGCCAATATCCTGAGCTCGACGGGTACACGCGCGACGAACTGTACGAAGATTGCGGCCCCGGCGGCTTGTACCTTGCCGAGCGCATGGTACGCACGCTGCGCCTGCGAGCGGGCGACGTCGTGCTCGACCTCGGCTGTGGCAAAGGCACGACTTCGCTCTTCCTGGCAAAGCACTGGGGCGTGCAGGTGATCGCCCTTGACCTGTGGACGCCGGCCACCTTCCTCGACCGTAAGTTCACCGCGCGCGGCTATCGCGATCGCATCGTGCCGCTGCACGTGGACGTGACGCACGAGTTGCCGTTCGCCGAAGATTACTTTGACGCCGTCTTCTGCATGAACTCGTTCAACTTTTACGGCGGCAGCGTCGAGTTTCTGCGCCACCTGCTCAAACACGTGAAGCCAGGTGGGCAACTATGTATCGGCTCGGAAGTGCTGACGGCCGAATTCACCGCCGAGCAGCTCGAGCACCCACCCTACGTGTACGCCTTCAACCTGCCGCCGCCGCACGAACAGGTGAACGTGTTCGAAGGCGATTTCAAGAAGCAGCACACGCCGCGCTGGTGGCGCGAGTTGTTCGAGCATTCAGGGCTGCTGCAAGTAGAGCACTGCGAAGAACTGGACGATGCCGACGTGCTGTATGAAGAGATGGTGCGCTACGAATACGAACACGACCTCGATCCGTTCGACGTCGAGATTTGCCTGGCGCAGATGGAATGGGGACGCACGAACCAACCGCGCAAATCGCTGTTCGTCTTGACGGCTCACAAACTATTTGAAATGCCGTTTCGCCAGAATGAGCACGCCCAGGGTAATGAGCAGCGGTATTCCAATCAGAACGGCAAAATGGTAGCCCTGGACGGGTAATCCGTCGAGGAACTCTATTTCTGTGGGCGGAAACTGCATCATGGAGAGCATATCCGAATAGCGGGACTTGAACAGGGTCAGAAACGACGAAAGGGTGATCGAGGCAAAGTAGACCAAAGAACCCCACCATGCCCAGGTGCGTTGCCTGATTGTCCCCCAGGTCAGCCAAATCAAACATGCTATCGCCAGATCAAGGAGCAGGATCCCTCGGAGCCCAAATACAAAGCGCCCAAAGAGTGGAAATATGCCGTTGAACAGAATGGGAATATGCAGCAGGATGGCGTAGAACAGGTACAGAGAGACCAGCACGAGAATCGGCACAGGCAGTTTCTCCACCCAGTATGAGTTTGGGTCTTTGGTCTCGCAGGTCAATTTGACGTCTCGGCTTTGATAGAAGCGAATCAGCACGCCTGGGATTACCAGGTAAGACGAGGCGAGTACAACCATCGCGATTATGGCGGCAAGCGGAGAGAGGTCTTTGCTCGCCACGAGCACAAAGAACACCACAACCGTCAAAGGTGCACCGACGACAAGCCAGGTCCACAGCAAGGTCAAAGAAAGCGTCCTGGCCCACCGGCGTGTTTTCAGGTGTCCGTAACCGAGAGGAATGAACAGCATCGCGATCAGGTAATATCCGATGATCTGAGAGGCGATGTTGCCAAACATAAAGGAACCAAAACCAAAGCCTTCGTAATGGAAGCGACCACCTTCAGAGAAGAGATAGAAGCAATACAGCTCGACTGGCCCCAGGAAAGCAGCCGGGATACCGACCAGCAGCAGCAGGACTCCGATGCCGGCAAGAATGAGAGTTCGGTCTCTATGATCCATTAAGCATAATTATATTATGCTTTGGCTTAATTGTCAAGTGCACATGTATGGCTGACGTCTTCAGAATCGCCGAGATACTGGTGTCCCACGCGGTGCAGGTGTATGGAGAGCAAGTCGCCATCATCGCCTGTTACGGCTCCTATGCGAAGGGCCTGGCATCCCCCACTTCCGACCTTGACATCTTTTACATTCCGGTCGAAGGGAAGGCCGCATCGCTGAGCAGCCAGTTCGTTCTGGACGGTCTGCCTTATGACTTCTGGCCAGTATCGTGGGAACTGGCGGAGGATATTGCCAATGCGCAATCCGACCGGCCCTGGGCGGTCTCGGCCTCCCTCATCGCCGATGCACAGGTGCTGTATCACCGCTCTCAAGAGGACCTGGACAGGTTCAACGCGCTGCAGGCCCGCATTGCCGAACTCACCAGGCCGGAAAGCCGCAGCATCATGGTGGGGCGAGCGCTGGATGAGTTCAGAACGACGCTCTTTCAACTGGGGCAGATGCGGCTGGCGGCCGCCAGCGGCGACGTGGCCGGGTTGCATTGGGCCGGTTGGAAGTTCACAGGTAGCGCTGTGAATTGCCTGGCGCTGGTCAACCAGACTTATTTCACCAAGGCGTGGGGCGCAAACCTGTCCCAGGTATTGCAGATGCCACGGAAGCCGGCTGACCTGGAGGACACGTTGAGAGGCATACTGGTGCCCGAAGCCCCAGAAAGCGTTCTGGAGCAGGCCGACAGGCTGGCGACAGCGGTACGGGGCATACTGCTTGCTGCACAGGCGTCGCTCTCCGAAACGTCCGCTGCACAGGACGTGTTCAAGGACTTTTATTTCTTCGTGTTCGAGTACGTGGGCAAGATTCTGTCAGCCTGCGAGCGCATGGACGTGCTGGCAGCGGGGTCGGCTGCGTTTCACCTGCAGGAGGAGATCTGCCAGTTGATGAACAAGGTTGAGCGCGGCTTCTACGGCGCGGATTTCAACCTGCTCGGCGAATATGCCGGAGCCTACGCAAAGGCAGGATTCCCGGATTTGCTCGAGTTTGCGTCGCGGGGCGACCTGGCCGCGCTGGCAACGCAAGCACGAAAACTGGATGAGAAGGTCAGGGAATGGTTTGAGAGGCACTCGGTTGATCTCAATATCCTGGCTGACGAAGAGCACCTGCGGCGGTTTCTGACAAGTGAGACCTGGCAGGTTTAGGTCTGAGCAGATAAGCATGGAGCGACAATACGACGTCATCACCTTCGGCGACATGTGCGTGGATCTGATCGTCACCGGCCCCGACGTCGTCCCGCGCTTCGGCCAGGTCGAGAAACTGGTGGACGACTACGTGGTCGAGCTGGGCGGCTCCTGCTGCATCTTCGCCTGCCAGGCCGCCCGGCTGGGGCTGCGCGTCGGCATCCTGGGGCGGGTGGGCGACGACGGCTTTGGCCGCCTGATCCTCCGCCGCCTCGACGAATACGGCGTAGACACGCGCCACGTGATCGTGGACCCCGCGCTCAAGACCGGCCTGGGCATCGCGCTGTGCCAGGGCGACGACCGGGCCATCCTGACCTACCTGGGTTCACTGTGCGCGGTCGGGCCGGACGACGTCACCGACGCATTCCTGGCCGCCGCCCGCCACCTGCACCACGGCAGTTTTTTCCTGCACACCGGCCTCCGGGCGCACGTGCCGGCCATCTTCCAGCGCGCGCGGGAGTTGGGCCTCACCACCTCGCTCGATACCAACTGGGACCCCGACGAGCGCTGGGACTCGACGCTGGCGGACGTGCTGCCCCTCACCGACGTCTTTATGCCGAACGAGCAGGAAGCACTCCACGTCAGCAGGTGCTCTAACCTGGCGGATGCCGTGGCGTGGCTACACGCCCAGGGTGTACCGATTGTGACGGTGAAACGGGGCGCAGATGGCGCCATGGTGTATAGTAGGCAGGGGACGGTGGAATGTGTGGTGCCCCCTGCCGTGGGCGGTGACAGCGTCGGCGCGGGCGACAGTTTCGACGCCGGGTTCCTGGCCGGTTGGCTGCGGGGCCTGCCCCTGAAGCGGTGCCTGGACGTCGCCTGCCACTGTGGCCGCTCCGTCGCCAGCGCCATCGGCGGCCTGCGGGGACAACCGACGTGGGAGGCCGTCTCCCAACTTCTTTCAGGAGCACAGATCAATGGCTGAACTGACTTCACGAGAACGGATGAACCGGGCGCTGAATCTGCAAGACGTAGATCACGTCCCGTGCTGCTTTATGAGTTTCACCGCGCTGCGCAAACGCTGCCAGGAGAACCTGTACGAACTGGCCAGGGCCGAGCGTGCGCTGGGCCTCGACTCCATGCTCTTCATTCCCATCGCCCCGCGCCCCGAGCGCCCCGAACACCCCGACCTGCGCGGCCTGCCGGTGCGCTTCCATCCCCAGGTCAAAACCCGCACCTGGCGCGAAGAAGCCCAGGGGGGGAACGCCATCTTACACAGGGAATACGTTACGCCCGGCGGCCGGCTGGCGGCCAGCGTGCGCCTGTCTGAAGACTGGCCGCACGGCGAGCGTCTCCCCTTCGTGGACGATTACCAGGTCCCCCGTGCGGTCAAGTCCCTCGTCACCCAACCAGCAGACCTGGAGGCGCTCCAGTACCTGCTGCTCCCCCCCCAGGAAGACGACGTGGCCCGCTTCGAGCGGGAAGCCAGGGCAGCGCATGCGTTCGTCGAGGAACACGGCGTGCTCCTGGTTGGCGGTTGGGGTGTGGGGATGGACGTGGCGAACTGGCTGTGCGGGATGGAAAACCTCATGGTTTGGACGATGGAACAGCCCGCCTTCGTCAACGACCTTTTGGAGATGGTCCACGCCTGGAACGTGCAGCGCATGAAGGTGGTCCTCTCCGCGCCGGTAGACCTGTACGTCCGCCGGGCCTGGTACGAGGGCTGCGATTTCGTCACGCCGCGCTTTTACCGGAGCGCAATCCTGCCCCGGCTGAAGGTCGAGGTCGAACTGGCCCACGCGCACGGGGCCAAATTTGGGTATATCTGCTCGACCGGCACGCTGCCGATGGTGGACTTGCACCTGGAAGCGGGCATTGACGTGCTGATCGGCGTGGATCCGATCCAGGACACGCGCATGGACATGCGGCTGCTGAAAGAGAAACTCGGCCAGCGGGTCTGCCTGTGGGGCGGTGTGTCCGGGGCCGTGACGGTCGAGCGGGGAACTGACGAAGAGGTCCGTTCGGCGGTGCGGCACGCGCTCGAAACGCTCGGGCCGGCGGGCTTCATCCTGTCGCCCGTTGACAACATCACCGTTGACGACCCACGCACGTGGCACAACGTTGACGTATTCATTGACGAATGGCGGAAGCATTGGTGAAGCATAAGGGTGACGTGCCCTACCCAGGGGATGGGCCGGCCTCTACGGCGGGCAGGATGAAACTGAAGACACTGCCCAGGCCGGGTTTGCTCTCTACCCACACCCGCCCGTTATGCTTCTCGATCACTGCCTTGACGATCGCCAAACCCAGGCCGGTGCCTGGGATACTGGCTGTCTCGTCTGACTTCACACGATAAAACCTGTCGAAGATGTAAGGGATTTGAGCCGGCGGGATACCGATGCCGTTGTCGGCCACGTGGACCACGACGTGCCCATCCTCCTCGACTGCGCTCACGGCAATCCATCCGCCTGCGCGCGTGTACTTGACCACGTTGCTGAGCAGGTTGTTCATCACCTGGCGCAGGCGATACGGGTTGCCCCGCACCAGCGGCAGTTCCCCCGGTGGATCCCAGCGCAGGTCCTGCTTATGCTCCTCTGCCAGCAGTCGAAAGTCCTCGACCGCCCTGTCGATCACCTGGATCAGGTCGCAGGGGCCCATCTCCAGGTCCAACCCGGCCTCGAGACGGTCAACGTCGAGCAGGTTCACGATCAACTCCGTGATTGTCTCCAGGCCCTGGCGGGCATGCAGAATGTAGTCTCGTTGTTGCTCATTCAACGGCCCTGCCCGAGACAGCAAATCAATGTAACCCTGGGCTGTCGTCAGCGGTGTCCGCAAATCGTGCGAGACAGCGGTGACCAATTCCGACTTGATGCGGTCCAATTCCTTCAGGTGTGTGATGTCCTGCATCACCAACACCTGCCCGACACCTGCGATGGGCGTAAGTTGCGCGTTGAACGTGCGCCCGTCTTCCAGCGACACCTTGCTGCGCGTGGCCTGTCTCGCCTGGCGCACCTGGTCGAACATGCTGAGCAGCGCCGGGTGTGGAATGTTTTCCCCCACGGGCCGGTGCAACAGGCCAGCCTCGACCAGGTTCAGTGCGGTGCAGGCGGCCGCGTTGCACAACAGGACGTGGTTCTCCTCGTCCACGACGATGATCGCGTCCTGGGCCCCCCGCAGGACGGACTCCCAATGGGTCTGCAACTGTTGCCTCTGTGGGGCAGGCTTTCCAGCCTGTCTATGTGGGGCAAGCTTTCCAGCCTGTCTCTGTGGGGCAGGCTTTCCAGCCTGTCTCTGTGGGGCAGGCTTTCCAGCCTGTCTCTGTGGGGCAGGCTTTCCAGCCTGTCTCTGTGGGGCAGGCTTTCCAGCCTGTCTCTGTGGGGCAGGCTTTCCAGCCTGTCTATCTCGACTGTTATCAGCGATGAAATCACGTTCTCGTGCCACGGCTACCCCCCGCCCTGAAAATAACCAGGGGACAAGATGGCATTTTGTCCTACGTGCACTATACACGGATTTGCTTCACAGGTCAACCGGCGAGTTGGCTGCGGGCTACATTACCACCAGGTCGGGCGCTTCGTGGCGGGCAACGTAGAGCGCCTGTTCGCCGTCGCTCGCGGTCACCACGCGGAAGCCGGCCTCCTCCAGGCAGGCCCGCACCAGCCGCACGATCTGAGGTTCATCGCAAAGTATACCCGCGATGCAGGAAAAAGGGAAGCAGAGGCGACGCACTGCACCGCCCCTGCTTCATTCCTCGCTGAAGCGAGGCGTCCGGTCTGCTCAGTGGGACACCCTCGCTGAAGCGAGGCGTCCGGCCTGCTCAGTGGGACACCCTCGCTGAGGCGAGGCGTCCGGCCTGCTCAGTGGGACACCCTCGCTGAGGCGAGGCGTCCGGTCTGCTCAGTGGGACACCCTCGCTGAAGCGAGGCGTCCGGCCTGCTCAGTGGGACACCCTCGCTGAAGCGAGGCGTCCGCCGCTCTCCCGCCTACTGGGGCTGGGAAAAGCGCGGCGCAAAGCCACGCCCCTGCCGGTTTGAGCGCCCCGGCATACCCCATCCGCCACGGGGTGCGCGTCCGGCTCCCGGCTGGGCTCCACACCCGGAGCCGCCCCGCCCCATCCGGCCGCCGCCAAGGCGAGGTGACCACGCCTGCTCCAGGCGTGCGGAGACGTGTTCGGCCATCTCCTCCAGCATCTGGTCGGCCTGCTCCTGGGTCAGCCGCCCGTCGGCCACCGCCTGCTCCAGCGCGGCCTTCCGGTCTGCCAGGAAGGCGTCCACGATGGCCTGCGGGTCCACTCCGTGCTCCGTGGCGATCTGGGCGAAGGTCTGGCCTTCCTGCAGCGCGGCGATGACCTCGTCCACGGTCAGACCGGTGGCCTCAGCGGTGGCGTCTACCAGGGAGAACCCACGCATCCCCCACATCCAGCCGCCGCCCATCCGTCCGCCATTGCCACACCCGCAAGGACGATCATCTAGGGGGGAGGTTGCGGCCCCTGGCGGGGGCGCTCAGCCAACTGCCGGTTGCCCAGCAACAGCCCAACAGCAAACGCCATGCAGGTGGCCTCGCCACAGGCCTTGCAATTGAGCCTGGGCAGCAGTTGGTGCCGACCCCGTTATTGGCGTGCATGATGCTGATCAGGATGGTACGATCGGTGATAGCCTTTTTCACGTCGTCGGGACCCACCAGGCCGTTCCGGTCTACCGGCAGATAGGTGACGCGAAAGCCCTGCTTTTCCAGGTACTGGCAGGTGTGCAGGACCGCATGGTGCTCGATCTGGGTGGTAATGATGTGATCCGCAGAGGCGTGGTGGCGTTATGATCTATGTAGGTCGGTTCCATCAGTCTATCACCTCGTTGGGTACAGGAACCGTACGACTCTGCTCTGTCACCCAACCTTGTGCTGCCATCTGCACCGCGTCCCACGGGCTGCTGAGGGGCGGCGTGTAGCTGAGGTCCACGTCGCTCAACCCCGCTACCGCCATGCGGTTGAACAGCGCCGCGGCGAACACGTCCACCCGCTTGGACACCTCCGCCGCGCGGTGGCCGACGATCTGCGCGCCCAGCAGCCGGCCCGTCCCGCGGTCGCCGGTGATGCGGACGTGGAGCGTGTGCGCGCCGGGATAGTAGACCTTGTGATCCCACGCCTCGACCTCCACGGTCAGCGGGTCGAAGCCCGCCTCGCGCGCCTCGGCGTCGCGCAGGCCCGTGCGCGCGGCGACGAGGTCGAATACCTGCACCGCCTGCGTGCCCAGCGTCCCGCTGAACGTCACCTCTCCGCCGGCCGCGTTTTCCCCCGCGACGCGCCCCTGCTTGTGCGCCGTGGAGCCCAGGGGCAGGTAGACGCACCGCTCCAGCAGCCGGTGGTACGTCTCGGCGCAGTCGCCAGCGGCATATACGTGGGGCACGTTCGTCTCCATCGCCCGGTTGACACGGAGCGCGCCCCATTTGCCGGTCTCAATGCCAGCCGCAGCCGCCAGCCCGGCCTCCGGCCGCACGCCGGTGGCGACCAGCACCAGGTCGGTCTCGGCGCGGAAACCCGCGGAGCCTGTGATGCTCAGGCGTTGTCCCCGACGGCCAACCGTCTCCACCGCCACGCCCGTGGCGACCGTGACGCCGTGTCGGCTCAACTCCTCGCCCACGAGCAGACCCAGCGGCGGATCGAGCGTGGCCAGCACAGAGAACAATGGGACAATGAACAATGAACAATCAAGGGCGTGCTCTCTGAACTGAGCAATTGCGGTGGCTCGCCGAGCCAACCCTCCCTTGGGAATCCCTCAGCCGCAGGGCTCGGTTTCACCATACACCTGGCCGGTATGCAGGATCGTCCATCTCCAGGCCGATGTACCCGGCGCCCACCACCACGGCGGAAGCGGGCGACCGTGCCGCCAGGTCGTCGTGCAGGGCAAAGCCGTCGGCCATCGTGCGCAGGAAAAAGACCCCCGGCTGCTCCAGCCCCTCGATGGGAGGATGGGCCGGGACGGCGCCGGTGCCGATCACGAGTCTGTCGTAGGGTATCTGGCGCGATTGTCCAGCGCCGTCCACTACCGTGACCGCCTTGCCGGTCGGGTTGATGGCCTGCGCCGTGTGCTCCAGCAGCAGGTGGATGCCCTGGCCGGCGATGTCCTCGGCCTTGCGGTGGGCCAGGTCGCGCCAGCCGGCGATCTCCCCGCTCAGCCAGAACGGCAGGCCGCAGATCGAGTAGTTGGGATAGCCGTCGGCCACGACGACAGTGACGTCGCACGCCGGATTGACCTCCCGCGCGCGGAGCGCGGCGCTGACGCCGGCGTCACTCCCGCCGATGATCAACAGGTGGGGCATTGGATCCCTCCTGGGAGTGTAACGCTGTTGGGTTAGGAATGCAATGAACGACCGCACGCCGGGCGCAGTTCAGTCTTCTTGCCGCTCTCGTATCTCGAAACAAGGGATGCAGTACAACTCGCCGCGGAACAGGCGTGCGCGCGTCTCCATCATGCGCTCCCCACACCTGGCGCACGTCACAGAGTCGTGTATGCGAGCCCGCGCCGGGATGAGGGCTTCCACCTGCTGTATCTCGAACAAGTCGGCCAGTGGATGCGCCAGGATGTCCCCTATCTGCTGCCCGCGCAGTTCCTGAACGCGCCGAAGATCCTCTTCACCAGCTTGACCCTGGCGCACCCTCTCGTAAAGCGCCTCGCGCTCCGCATCCGGCGGCCCCCAGGGTTCGGGTCGCAACGCGATGCGGACAGCCTTCCCGTCGGAACGACGGATGAACGTAAAGACGCTCTTGCCATAATCCAGGTGGATCAGGTTACCCTTGCCAAAGGTGCAGCCGGTGAGATACTGGATGGCGTCCACGGCGCACATATCGGTCTCGACGACGGCCACGACTTCTTCGTCCTCGGCGTGCGGGCCGACTTCCTGCAGCGCAACCTCGGCAGCGCGAATACCGATCGCCAACCCCGGGCAACTGTGCCCGTGAAACCGCCGCGCGCCCTCTATATCGAGAATGACCATTCCTTGACTCGCTTCCACACTTCCTCCATTGCCTCCCTTACCGGGCCATCGGCAACCTCTGTCACCGGACATCCCTGCACCATCGCCTCTGTCACGACGGTATCGTAGGGAACCCGCCCCACGACTTGCACGCCCTGTTCCGCGCTGATGCCGGCGTCACTCCCGCCGATGATCAACAGATGTGGCATCGAGTTCCCCTTCCTCACCATTTTCCGCCGGAGACGCGTCCCGATAGCGCCGCTTCAGCGCCTGAACGACCAGCACCAACCCGGCGATCGGCCAAAAGTGGAGTATCATCGGCGCTCCACACTCCGGGCAGGGCAACGCCCCGACCCCCAGTAACGCGCCCACGAGAAGCCACCCCCTGGCCGTGGATGTGGTGAGTCGTTTGTACATGCGCCTGATCATGGGGCTTCATCTCGCATTCATCTGTCAACCACGAAGCGAATGTATAACGGGATGGATCTCCTGGATTATCAGTGCAATCGCTCCGTGTGATCCACCAGGCGGCCTTCGACGTAGGCTTGCACCGCCTCATCAATGTTGGCGATGTCTGTCACCACCGGCTGGATGCCGGCCTGCTCTATGCCCTGGTAAGCCCCGGCCCCCATCCCCTGCGCCAGGAGCACCTGACAATCGGCGATGGCGGCGGCCATGCGCGCGTGGCGGCTCTGGGCGGCGGAATCGAAGCCGTGGCCGCGCGGGTCGGCTCCGTGTTGCTCTTCGTGCGGCTCACCGGCGAATTGGGCGTGGCCCAGTTTGTCGCGCGTCTCGTGCGATATGATTTTTCCGTCTTCAACGGTGACGACGACGTAGAACGGGGCGCGACCAAAGTGCTGGCTGATGGTCACGCCGTCTTCGGATACGGCTGCGATTTTCATTTCGTTCCTCCTCGTATTTCTTGAATTTTGGCGATGATGGCCTCCACCGCTCGCTCCAGGTCCTCCTGGGAATAGGCCAGCGGCTTGAACGGGCCGATCTTTTTGATCTTGAGGTCCTTGCCCAGGTTGATGTAGCCATCCATCCTGGCCCCGGTCTGTTCCACGATCTTGCGTACGCAGGAGTTGGGGCAGCCATCTATGACGACTACTTTTTCCAGGCTTTGCATGGTGCGGAAGTGTTTGGGCACGCCGGCGGCCAGGGCCGACACACAACCCATGCCCACTTCCTGCGGCCCCAGGCGCTTCATCACCTCAAAGGCGGCCACGCCAGTAAGTTCTCCGGCGCTGGACATGGCCCCGCCGCAGTAAAAGACGCCGACCCTTGGCTTTTCTTCGTTTTCGTGTTCTGAACTTGTCATCAGATGGCTCCTTCCACAAATTCCACGTGGCAATCGCCCGGCAAAAAGATGCCGGCGGCGACTTCCATCGCTTTCAGGATGGCGGCGGGCACGATGCAACTGTTGCGGCACACGTGCTCCGTCGCCAGCGTGTAGACCCGCGTCTCGTTCAAGGGGCAGGACATGTCGTGCGCCACGTCCACTTCACCCAGCGCGTCGGCCAGGGCCTGCACGTGCTCGCAGGTGGTGGAGATCTCAAACACCACCTTGGTCGGGCTGACCCTACGCGCGGCGACGCTCGTCTCCTGCCCGCATTCGCCTGCTTTCACTCAGCAAATGGCCATTGGATTCTCTCCAATCCGCGAAATGTGCTTGCTCAGGCGTCTGGCTCGCCTTTCCGTTCCTCAGCCTCTATAACCGCGATCAGAGCATCGGCTACTGCCTGGACTTCCTGGTCCGTGAACTCGAGGCTCGTGAAAGGGCCTCTCTTGGCGATCCCCAGGTCTTCCTCCAGGTTCAGGTAAACGTCGGGCTCGATCCCAACGCCGGCCAGTAACTGTCTGGCGCATTGGTTATGGCAGCCGTCTACCACGATGATCTTTTCAATTCTCCTCATCAGGGCGGACTGCCTGGGAACCTGGTTCAGGACGGCTGGCAGGGAACAGACGCCCACCATGTCGCTCCCCAGGCGCCTGACCACTTCCAGGGCGGCCATCCCGGTCAAAGAACCGGTGTTGGAAGCGCCGCTGAAGCAGGCGAAGAGTCCCACTTGAGGAAACGTTACCTTTTTCGCTCCATCCATCTGACCGCCTCTCTCACTTGGGCTGCATCGGCGACCGCTGCGGCTCGGGAGCCGTCTCTTCCAGGCTTTGGACGATGGGCGCAAAGGCCTGTGTGGGGTACGCCTCGACGTTGCCCGCATCGCACAACTCCGAGATGCGAGGGTCTAGGGGCAGCCGCCCCAGGAAGGGCACTTCCAGCCGCCGGGCCATCTCCTCGCCGTGGCTGGGGCCGAAAACCTCGTATCGCTGGCCGCCATCTGGGCAGACGAAGTAGCTCATATTCTCCACCAGCCCCAGAAGAGGGATCCGCATCGTCCAGGCCATGCGGGCCGCCTTGCGCACGACCATTTCCGCCAGGTCCTGGGGTGAACTGACCAGTACCACGCCCGAAAGGGGCAGCGATTGCATCACCGTCAGCGCGGCGTCAGAGGTGCCCGGCGGTAGGTCCACCACCAGCCAGTCCAGGTCGCCCCAGACGACGTCGCCCCAGAACTGCTTGATGGCCGCACTGATGAGCGGCCCGCGCCAGATGACCGCCTCGTCCTCGCGGGGCAGGAGCAGGTTGATGGACATGACCTTGATGCCGGTCCTGGTCTCGGCAGGCAGGATGCCGATGGGACCCATCGGCGGTGCGCCGTGAAGCCCGAACATCTTGGGGATGCTGGGGCCGGTGACGTCGGCGTCGAGGACGCCGACCTCCTGGCCGTCTTGCCGGAGGGCCACGGCCAGCAGGGCCGTCACCAGCGATTTGCCCACGCCGCCCTTGCCGCTCATCACCGCCACGACGCGCCGGATGTGGTTGAAACGTTCAGCCGTACCCGCTTGTTCTGCTCCTCCGACACCGATCTTTTGCTTTTCCTCGGCGGTCATCTCGGTCAGGTCAACCTGTACCTCCTCGACGCCGTCCAGGGCCAGCACGGCGGCCTTTGCCTCGGCCACGATCTGGTCCTTCAGCGGGCATTCGGGAACGGTCAGTGCCAGGGTGAAGGTCACCCGACCGTCCTGCACGCGCACGTCGTGTACCATGCCCAGTTCCACCAGGCTGCGATGCAACTCGGGGTCCATCACTCCGTTTAGTGCTTCCACGATCTGCTCTTCTGTAACCATTCTTCTCCTGATCCTCTCCGCGCAGCGAGATGCCACGCTTGTGTCACACTCCTGCCCGCTGCGCCTGTTTCCAGGCCCCCAGGAAGACGGCAAAGGCCGGCATCCCGGCCACCGGGATAATGGTGAAGGCCGCCTCCAGCAATTCCTGCTCGCTGGCCCCGGCGTGCAGCGCCCCGGTGATGTGCATGGCCGTCGCCTCGCGGTCGTGCTGGGCGGCGGTGATCGCGGCGTGGATGAGGAACTTGTGCTTCTTGGACACCGCGCCTCCGTTCAGCGTCAGTTCGTGCAGCCGCAGAAAGGCGGCGCACAGCGCCGGATCCTTCTCCTTCAAAAAGGCCACCGGGTCGAGCACCTTCCCAAACTCTTGGCCAAAGGCGGCCAGGCTTTCGCCGATTTCGCTTGGATTTTCGAGTTTCATCTTGCGCCTCTTCCAAAATCTCAATGGATGGTATCCTTCGTCATCGCCAGGCTTCTTGAAAAAACACCGACGATGATCGGCTTGAGGATGATAAAGGCAGCCATGATGGCCGAGTAAAGAGGCTGGGCGATCAGGCCTGACGAAAACAGGATGTTTTCACTGACCACGCTGGTGCTGAATTTTGCCGTCAATCCTACTCCCATGACGAGCGACTGGCGCTTGCCGAGAATTTTATGGAACAACAAGTAGGACACCGACAGGCGCGAGAACAGCGAAATGGTAATGATGACGAGTATTAGCAATGGGTAGGTCAAAAGGGCCCCCAAAGACATTGTGCCGCCCAGGCTGAGAAAGAAAAACGGCCCCAGAAAAATGTTGGCTACAAAGAAGACGGGTTTCTTGTACTGTTGGATGAATTTTTCCGGCAAGACCTGCTTGACCGCAACGCCGCTGAAAATGGCCGCGACGACCCCCATGTTTTCGAATTCTCTGGCTCCGAAATAGATGAAGGAGAAAATCATCATAAAGATCGCAAATGGGATAACGAACGAATCGCTTGGCACGCTTTCCAGGTAACGGCGTGTGAACTTGCCCACTTGCGATAGGAGAAGCGTCGCCGCCACTATCCCGGACAAGGAAAGTACGATGATGAGTGAATTCTGCGATGCAGTGTTTTGAGCGCCCCCTGCAGTGAGTGCGGGCAAGGCGATGACGAGCGCCAGGGCCAGGACTTCAAAAATGTCGTCGAACACACCGATGCCCAGCGCCAGTTGCCCGAAGCGCGTTTTTTCGAGCCCAAATTCCTTCAGAATGGCGAGCAGCACCACTTCACCCACGGTGCCAAAAGCGATTCCGGCGATCAGCGCGACGAGGAAAGAGTGGCTCACGGAAGAATATCCATCTTGGAACCTCCGAGTTTTCGGATCCTTTGTGGTTGTGAAACCTCAGCGAGGCCAGCAGCGTTTCGGCGGCATTGGAGCCAGCCGGGCCGTCGGATCGCCCGGGCGCACGCCCAGGGTCAGGGTATAGCCATGGGACGAGGCCCGCGCATGGGTCTCATCCTGGCGTTCTGCGGTCACCTGATACGAACGCAGGCCACTTGGTGTCTCCTCTGCCATTCGTTATTCGACCTCTGCCTGATACGAATTCCTGGTCTGAAGCGCCGCCCACGCCTGCTTGGAGCGAGACGTGGGGATCGCCTTCTGGGCCAGGTATTCCAGATGCTCCACGATGTCCGGCAGCATGGCGGCGGGGAAGCCCAGAGCGGTTTCGTTCGTCCCCAGGTCGGTGGCGTCCCGGCAGCCGTAACAGCCATAGCCCTGGTTCAGCCGGCCCTCCAGGTACGGGATGATGGTCGAATCCACGCACGTCGCCTGGAGCACGGCCGTCGAACTGGAGACGCGCGCGCCGCCTGTGGCGTGGAGATACGACAGGCTGATCCACATCAGCTTCTCCACCTCGTCCTCGACCACCACCACGTCGGGCGCGTCCACAGCCTGCTCCAGGGGGAAGAGGTGCAGGCCCCGCACCTGACCGGGTTCGAGCCGGGGCATGGCCTCGAACATCCTCCTCCCTACCGCCTCGTCGGCCACGATGCCGAACCCGATCAGGCCCTTGCCGCTCTGGAGCCCGGCGGGCAGTGGGCGGAAGCCAAAGGCGGCTGCCGCGGCCGGACAGGCGATGCCTTCCCCATCCAGCAGCACCGACTCGCCGCGCCGCGCCCGCATGAGCGCCTGGCAATAGCGGTGCTGCTGGAGCGCCCGCGCTTCGCTCGGTTGCTCTCCATCGGTCAGGAACCTGACCCCCACGGCAGCGCCCGACAGACCGAGGATGGTCCTCAGTTCTGCGCCCCATGTATGGATCTCTTGTGCTTTGCTCTCTTCCATGATTCGTCCTTCCCAATGCACTCTACCCAAGACCGGCAGGCGCGTTTTAGCCCTGGCCCGCTTCCAGGTGGCTGCGCAACTTCTTGCGGCGCACCGCCTGCACCTGGACCCAGATCACCTCTTTTAGAAAGCGCAGCGCCGCCGCGCCATCGCCGTCGGCCAGGAGCATCTGCAACTCGGCTTGCTGTTGCTCATCCAGCGCCACGCTCACTTTGGACATCTTGCCTCCTCCGCCATGCTAACCGCAGCGCATGCGCAGCGCTGCCTCGGCCTTCCTGGCGATGACCTCTTTGACGAAGTGGTAGATCTCCTGCGGGTCGTTCTGCCGCGCCAGCCGCATCACCTGGCGGATTTCCTCTTCGTCCAGGATGATCAGCGTCTTCTCAATGCGCTGCTTCGCCATCTTTTACCTACACAATCTCCCGCAGGGACTCGACGGCGTAGCGAACGTCCTCGGCCGTGGTCAAGTAGCCAGGGCTGAAGCGCAGCGCGCCGCAACCGAGTGTCCCCGCAGTGCGGTGGGCCTGGGGCGCGCAGTGCAGGCCCCCGCGCGTCGCCACGTCGAACGCCTGATCCAGCACGGTCGCCAGTTGGTCGGGCGCGTAGCCCTCGACGGTGACGGAGACGACCGCCGTGCGCCGGGTCAGAGCGTCCGGCCCCAGGACGGTCACTCCCGGTATCTCGCGCAGTCCCTTGATGAGCAGCGCCGCCATCCCCATCTCGTGGGTGCGGATACGTTCCACGCCCTGTTCCAGCACAAAGCGCACCCCTGCCAGCAAGCCCGCGATCCCTGCCGCGTTGTGCGTGCCGGCCTCCAGCCGTGCCGGGAGCGCCTCCGGCATCGTCTCCGACGCCGATTCGACGCCCGACCCGCCCTCGACCCACGTCTCCAGTGCGACGCCGGGCCGCACGACCAGCCCCCCTGTGCCGTGGGGGCCGTACAGCCCCTTGTGCCCGGCAAAGGCCAGCAGGTCGATGTGCATCGCTTCCACGTCAATCGGGTAGGCGCCAGCGGTCTGGGCCGCGTCCACCAGGAACGGGACACCGCGATGGCGGCAGACTTTTCCGATCTCGGCGATGGGCAGGATCGTGCCCAGCACGTTGGACCCGTGCAGCATCGCCGCCAGGCGCGTCTCGGGGCGCAGGGCTGCTTCCACGTCGGCTGGGTCAAGCGCGCCGTCAGAGGCACAGGGGACAGCGGTCACTTGCACGCCGCGCTGCTCCAGCGCCTTGAGCGGCCGCCACAGCGCGTTGTGCTCGATGGAGGAGGTGACGACGTGGTCGCCGGGTCGCAGGAGTCCCTTGAGCGCCATATTGATGGCCTGGGTGGCGTTCATCGTGAAGGCCACCCCCTGTGGGTCGGGCGCATTGAACAGCCGGGCCAGGACCTGGCGGGCCTGGTCGGCGATGTGTTGGGCCTCTTCTTCCCGCCGGTGGCCGCCCCGGCCGGGGGTCGCGCCCACCTCGCGCATGAAGTGGTCCAGCGCCCGGTAGACCGCTTCCGGCTTGGGCCAGCTCGTGGCCGCGTTATCCAGGTAGACGGTCATCTTCTTCCTCTATCGGGATACCGCGCCGCCGGGCGGCCTCGCGCACGCGGGGCGCTACCACGCGCCGGAAGAATGACACAGCCCCTTCCACGTCACGATCCAGCGCCACCTGTTTCACCTCGATAACGTCCGGCCCTTGCAGCGTGAGCCAGATGTGGCGCGAAGGCTGTGGTGAGCAGGTCTCGGTCAAGGCAATCTCTCCCCTACGCCACCCGCCGGGCCAGCGTGCGCGCCGCCAGCCAGAAGAGGACCGCCGCGAAGGCCGCCAGCGCGCCCAGGTCGAGCGCGGTTGTGGATGACACGCGCCCATCCAGCGCTGCCCGCAGGGCTTCGACCGCGTAGGTCAGCGGCAGCGCGCGGGCCACGACCTGCAAGGCAGGCGGCATGGATGACAGGGGCACGAAGATGCCGCCCAGGAACATCATTGGGAAGCGGATGAAATTAGCCAGCGTTTGCGCCTCGAATATCTCTTTCACCGCCGCCGAGACGAACGCCCCCAGCGCCGCAAACGCCGCCGCCGCCAGCAACAGCGTCAGCGCAAGCAGCAGCCAGTTGACGCCGCCCGCGCCGAAGACGATCAGCGCGACGACCAGCACGACCAGCGTCACCGTCAATCCAAAGACCATCCCACCCAGCAGCTTGCCGGCCAGCAGCGCCGGCAGGCGCACCGGCGCCAACAGCAGCCGCTCCAACGCGCCGATGCGCCGCTCGAAGGTGATGACGATGGCCTCCATCGAGCTGGTGCCGAACAGGAGCGTCAGCGCCAGCAGTCCCGGCGCCAGTTCCCGCAGAGCCTGCCCTGAGCTTGTCGAAGGGTCGCCCGGGTTGCGGATGGCGAAGGCCAGCACGAACGCAAACGGGAAGAGGATGCCCCAACTGATGTTGGGCGGCTTGAAATAGTAGGCCCGCAGGTCCTTCAGGGCGATGTAGAACATCCCGCGCAGGTCATCCGCCAGCATTGGGCCCTCCTTTGCCGCCCTTTTCGGCCAGCATCACCTCGGCGCTCAGGCCGGTCAGTTGGACGAACACGTCCTCCAGGGTCGGGCGGACGGTGTTGACGGCGAGCACCCGCCGTCCGGTCGCCTCAGCCTGCGCCAGCACCGCGCGCAGCGCCGCTGCCACGTCGTCGCCCTCGAAACGTACGGTCTCGACACGGCCATCCCCGCCGCCCAGCGTTACTTCGATCGCCGTGCGGCCCGGCACCCGCGCCTTCAGCCCATCCACCGTGTCCAAGGCCACGATGTGCCCCCGGACGATGACGGCGATGCGGTCACACAGCCGCTCGGCCTCCTCCAGGTAGTGGGTGGTCAGGAAGACCGTCACCCCTTCATCCCGCAGGCCGGCGATCATCCCCCGCAGATTGCGCGCGCTCATCACGTCCAGGCCGGTGGTCGGCTCGTCCAGGAAGAGGAGCGGCGGGCGGTGGGCCAGCGCGGCGGCGACGGTGAGCGCCCGCTTCATCCCGCGCGAGAGTTTGGCGAAGGGAGTGTCCCGTTTCTCGCCCAGGCGAAAGCGGGCCAGCAGTTCCTCAGCACGGGCTTGGCGCTCCCGGCGCGGCACGCCATACAGTTGCATGGAGAAGACCAGGTTGTCGCAGGCCGAGAGCTCGTCGTACAGGTTGGACATCTCCGGCACGACGCCGATGCGCTTCTTGATGCGCGTCACGTCGGTCGCCAGGTCGAAGCCCAGCACACGGGCGCGGCCGGCGGTGGGGCGGGTCAGGCCGGTCAGCATACGGATGGTGGTCGTCTTGCCGGCGCCGTTGGGCCCCAGGAAGCCAAAGACCTCGCCTGCGCGCACGGCGAACTCGATCCCGTCCACGGCGCGGAGCGGCGCGGCGCCCCGGGCCGCCGGGTAGTGCTTGGTCAGTTGTGTAACGTGAATCACGTCGGTCATCGCAGATCATCCTACAGAACACCTGGCAGGAAATCATCGCCCGGTTGACGCAGAGCGCGCCCCATTTAGCGGTCTCGACGCCGGCCGCAGCCGCCAGCCCGGCCTCCAGCCACACGCCAGTGGCGCCCAGCAGCACATCGGCCTCAGCGCGGAAGCCCCCAGAGCCGGTGACGAGCACCTCCCCTCCCCTGCAGGCGCTCATCAACTGCCCGGAATCAGTATCCTAGCCGCCGGCCCCGCCGATGCATCCATATCGGCGGCACCATGAAGAGGATGCCGCTTGCCAGAAGTACGAGCAGGTCCAGCCAGGGGCTGAGCAGGCCCATCCCCAGCACAGCGTGGTTCATCAGGTCCTGGGCGTAAGTCAGCGGTGAGAGGTACGCCACGGTCCGGGCTGCCGGCGCCATTTCCGCTAATGGAATGAAGACGCCGCTGATAAACAACAGCCCCCAGCGCAAGAGCGTGCTGGGCATCTGTACATCGCCCGGATTGCGCGTGGGGATGGAGCCAAAGATCAAGCCCAGGGCAGAGAAAGAGAACGACCCCAGGATAACCCCGGCTACCAGCAGCCAGGGCTGCGCGAGGGTCGCCCCGAAAGCCACTACGCCGACGATCAACGAGAAGGCTGACACGCCGATGGCGAAGAGGGCTCCCACCGCCGTCTTGCCCAGGAGCAGGGTCAGGAGCGACATCGGCGCGGCCAGCAGCCGGTCGTAGGTGCCTACGCGTCGCTCCAAAGGGATGATGAACGGCCCGGCAGCAGAGGCGGTGAAGAAAGTCGTCAGAGCCAGCAACCGGGCGACCCCCTGGACTGCCCCCATCTCGCGTCGCACCGAGAAGGAGAAGAACATGAAGAACGGCATCAGGAAGCCGAACATGATCATCCCCGGTTGGAGATAATGAACTTTCATGTCCTTCACGATCACAACCCAGGCCTGGGCCAGTTCGTCTTGCAGCCGTTGCAGCCATCCGCCTCTCATCGTCCACCTCCCATCTGACCTTTCATTCCTCGTCGCCGGGGCTTTTCCTCCTGCATTCCGTGGCGCACCGTTCCCACCTGCTGTCCGGTGAGCTCCAAGAAGACGTCCTCCAGGCTGGGCCCCAGCGTGCTGAGACTGATCACCTTCAGACTGTTCACCCGGGCATAGTCCATCACCTGGGGCAGCAAAGCCGACGGGTCTTCGGTGTACAGGCGCCACTTGTCGCCCATCTTGACCGTGGTCATTACTCCCGGTAGCGCGGCCAGCGGTTCGCCGTGGGTTTGGCCGTCCGGCTCCAGTGCCACCTCCACCGACTGCACGCGCCGGAAAGCGGCTTTCAACCGTTCCGGGGTGTCAATGGCCGCGATGCGCCCATGGTTGATGATGGCCACCCGGTCGCAGAGTTGGTTGGCCTCCTCAATCTGGTGGGTGGTGAGGAAGATGGTCGTTCCTTCGGCGTTCAGTTGGCGGATCAGGTCGCGGATGGCGCGGGCGCTCTGGACGTCCAGCCCCGGCGTCGGCTCGTCCAGGAAGAGGAGCGTCGGCCGGTGGATGATGGCCATGGCGATGCTCAGGCGGCGGCGCATGCCCTTGGAAAAGTCCTCCGCTTTGACGTTCCGTTTCTCCCACAGGCCGAAGGTTTCCAGCAACTGCCGTGCGCGTTCCGCCCGCTCGGCGCGAGGCACCCGGTAGAGTTGGGCGGTGAACATCAGATTGTCCCAGGCAGTCAGTTCGGTGTAGACGTTGGACTCCTCCGGCACCAGGCCCATCTGCCGCTTGACCGGGTAGGCGTCGCGGGCCAGGTCGTGACCGTAGATGACGATACGCCCCTCGGTCGGCTCCAGGAGCGTAGTCAACATGCGCTGGGTGGTCGTCTTGCCCGCGCCGTTGGGCCCCAGGAAGCCGAAAACCTCACCCTGGCGCACCTCGAAGTTGATGTGGTCTACGGCCAGCACGCCAGAGTCCGGCGGGCCGTAGACCTTGGTCAGGCTGTTCACTTCGATAGCATGATTCATCGGCTGTTTACCTCCACTGAAAAGATACTGCTGTGAAAAAGTCGTATTCCAGCCGCGCCTGCGCCTGCCGAAAGTGCTCTCTCCCCAGGAACAGGTGTTGCTTTTCCTCCGGCGCGGCCAGGATAGGCGAGCCGCCCAGTTGTGTGCGGTGGCAGCGAATGGCGGCCATCTTCTGTTCCCAAACGGCCGTGACGTCCACAGCCACGCCGATCTCCTCGTCGGGCACGGCGTGCAGGTGGGCCAGTCCCAGGGCCTGGGCCACCGAGCGTGGGACGGCCAGGTGATAGAGCGCGGTTGGCGCGTCCGGCCCCACGGTGACTGCCCGTTGAAACGCCAGCGCCGTCCAGCGGCTGACGGCGATATGGTCGGGGTGGCCGGAGAGGCCATCGGGCGGCCAGGTGAGGAGCACCTGGGGCCGCAGTTCCCGGATGGCCGCCACTACCTGGGCCACGGCCTCTTCCTCGTCCACCTCGGCCAAGCCGCCGTCGGGATAGCCCAGCAGGCGGGGCGGTTGGATGCCCAGGGCGGCGCAGGCACAGCGCAGTTCGCGCTCACGCACGGCGGGTAATTCTTCGGGCGTGCACAGCGGCGGATCGCCACGCGAGCCGGCCTCGCCGCGCGTGGCGGTGAGCACGTGCACCCGCACACCGCGCCGGGCCAGCAGCGCCAGCATCCCCCCGCAGCGGAACGTCTCGTCGTCGGGGTGGGCCAGGACAGCCAGAAGCGTTGGCGGCCGATTCGCCACGGGCCCTCTCCTCACAACACCTGGACGGCCAGCACACGGAGGGGATCGGCGGCGGAAATGGCCCGCACCGCACCGGCTGGTACCACGACCAGGGAACCGGCCTGCAATCCGGCCTGCTCGTCATCCACACGCAGGTATCCCTGTCCTTCGATGACGTAGTAGAGCACCGGCGAGGACATCCGGCACGGTGCGACCGATTGGCCGGCTGCCAGGTTCAGCAGCAGCGCACGCACGTCATCGGCGTCGATCAGAGGCGTCGGCGTTACGGCTGCGCCATCGGGTGAAGCGTTCATTACATCTCTCGTTTCAACGATGTGGATGGTCATCCGTCCACAACACATAATCCTCACCTCCCTTCGGCGTGAAATTGGGACTCGTATTCCGCCAGGAAACGGTCTAGCCGCTCGCGTGTGCGGCGGATGTTGACGGCCCAGGCGTGCAGGTACTCCCTTCCTTCATTGGTGAGCGCGTATACGCGCCGCGCCGGGCCACCCCCTTCGGTGTCCCACGTCGAGCGCACCAGCCCGTCCTCCTCGAACTGGCGTAGGGTGCGGTAAAGGAACCCGGGGTCAGCCTCAGGGGTATCCTCGAGTTGGCCCAGCCGGTCCATCAGATCGTAGCCGTGGGCCGGTCGCTGCGCCAGCAGCAGGAGCAGCCAGGGCTGGATGAAGCCACGCACCCGCCCTCCAGGTGGGCAGCAGGTCCCAGGGCCATCCCCGTGCCTCCTGTGGTGTTCATTGCACATCGCAATCCTCTATCTCCTGGATAGCAGACAGTCTTATATATGTCTAAGACATATATATTATAGTGTCGACTCCCCGACCTGTCAAGTCAGGTCAAGAGGTGACGAGTGCGATGTCCCACATGAGGTGACCCGACAGCCTATCTAGCCCGAAGGTCACCATCACCTGCGGCTGGATCGCCTGCACCGCGTCGAGGATTTCGGCAATCAGTTCTTCGGGGTTCACCTCGTTGAGGTGGCCGTCCCGATAGTCCAGGATGCGCGGCGGCTCGATGCCCAGTGCGGCGCAGGCGCAGTGCAACTCGCGCTCGCGCACGGCAGGCAGTTCTTCAGGGCGGCACAGGGGCGGGTCGCCGCAGGAGCCGCCCTCGCCGCGCGTGGCGGCGAGGACGTGTACGCGCACGCCGCGCCGGGCCAGTAGCGCCAGCGTCCCGCCGCAGCGAAAGGTCTCGTCGTCGGGGTGGGCGAACACGGCCAGGAGCCCCAACGGCCTGGCAGGCGTTGCTTCAGCGGCGCTCGATGCTGTGGACTTGCTCCAGGATGGCCTGGCGGGTCTCGTCGCCAGGGCCTGGGCAAAGTCTTCGTACCGGCAGCAGGTGAGCTCATCCACGTTCCCGCCGTCCGATGGCCGGCATGTCCACCGCCAGCATATCCTGCAGTTGCGCCCACCGGTCGGCGTACTGCGGCTCCTGGAGCACCGGGCAAGCATCCAGTTCTACCTGCCCCAGCGTCAGTTTGGTGGCGAAAACGAAGCAGGTCGCCTGTCCACAGGCTTTGCAGCTGGTCTGGGGGAGCAGTTTGTAGACCTCCAGTGGGATGGGACGGCGGCGCATACCATAGTCCGGCTCGATCTCCTCCCGCCGCTCCCAGGTGCGGTTGACCAGCCTGATCAGCCCATCCACTTCCTTGATCGCCGCGTCGCGGTCCTCGACGTTGCTGACGGCGATCTGATAGGGGTGGAAAGCGACGTTGTGGCCGGCTTTCTTCCAGGTGAGGGCGGGTGCAGCGGCGTTGTAGACCGCGCCGCGCAGGGTAGCGTTCAGGTACGGCAACGCCTCGCGGATGTCGGTCACCAGCCGGGCCACGGCGCTGAAGCGCTCCGCCCCCGGTTCACACGGCGGGGTAGACACTTCCAGGTCGTACTTGTCAATCAGAATCAGCATCGTCATACTTCACATCTCCACTCGTTGCACTCCCACTCCTCGTTGACCCCCGAGTGGACGCTCGTGGCCCCCGTCCCCGGAGGCGGGCCACCGCCGGTTCACCTCTGCCAGTTTCGCCAAAGGGCGGAAGCCAAAGGCGGCGGCCACCGCCGGACAGACGATACCCTCTCTGTCCAGGAGCACAGCCTGCCCTCGCCGCGCCAGCATCACCGCCTGGCAGTAGCGGTGATGGGGCAGGAGCGAGATCCTGCGCACCCAGGGCCATTGCATCGTATCCCATCGTGTTCATCGCCTTGATCGGCAGTGCGCCCTGGTCGTCGTCGCTTATCGTCTCGAATGCACCCAGTCAATGAACAATGGGACAATGAACAATGAACAATCAAGGGCGTGCTCTCTGAACTGAGCAATTGCGGTGGCTCGCCGAGCCAACCCTCCCTTGGGAATCCCTCAGCCGCAGGGCTCGGTTTCACCATACACCTGGCCGGTATGCAGGATCGTCAGGGTGAAGGCCACCTCCGAGCTGTCAACGGATTCGGGGAGCGGATTGAACGGATTGGGAAGGCTTTCATTCGCTTCTCCTTGAGACCTAGTCTGGCGCCGGACGCGAGGTCGCCCAAGTCAGCGCACGGTCAGGCGATCCACAGAAAGTACAGTCCCACCCCCAGGACGATGACGGCACTGGCCTTTTCGATCAACGCCGACCAGCGTCCCAACGACCGGAATCGCTTGAGCACCCCTGTGAAGGTTCCGACCAGCACGATGGGCACGCCGCGTCCCAGCGCGTAGACGAACAACAGCGTTGCGCCGTAGGCCAGGGCCCCTTGCCGGGACATCACGTAGGTGAGGACCGCCGCCAGCACCGGTGTGGCGCACTGCGAGGCGACCAGCCCGGAGACCAGCCCCAACGCCAGCGCGCCGGGAATCCCCTTGAGCGCAATCCGCTCGCGCAGGCGGGCCAGGCCGGAGAACTCGGGCAGGCGGATCGCGCCCCACATGTGCAGCGCAATGAGGATACAGATCCCGGCCACGACGTAGTACCACAAGCGGGATGTACCCCCGATCAGCCCGCCGACCAGGGAGGCCACCACGCCCAGCGCCATGAAGGTGAGGGCCAGTCCGGTGGCGAAGGTCAGCGAGAGCGCGAAGGAGCGCCGGCGCGACAGGTCGCCCGACCCGCCCAGGTAGCCCACGATCAGCGGGATCATGGCCACGTTGCACGGGCCGATGCTGGTCACCACGCCACCCAGGAAGACCAGCAGGTACGCGGCCAACGAACCGGTTTGTAGTACTTGCGGATCGAAAGGCATTGTTCTACTCCCCGGCTAACTGTTGCAACTGCTCGCGCAGCGCATCCGGCTCCATCACGCCGACGTGCTCCTGTCCCTGACCGGTGCGGTCAACGAAAACCAGCGTGGGGATGAAGCGGATGCCGGCGCGTTGCAACAGGTTTCCGTTGCGCTCGTCGTAGACATTCACGTCCACCAGGGGCACCGACCCGGCAAAGTCAGGGTGAACCTGGGCGACGATCTCGATCATGCGCAGGCACTGCACGCAGTTGTTCGAGTGGAAGAACACGAACGCCGGCCTGCCCGCGGCCAGCAGTTGGTCCAGTTGCGCCTCCGGCAGAGGCGCCGGCGAGGCCTGCGTCGGAACGATCACCACGCCGGCGGGCGACGTCGCGTTGACCGCGCCCACGGGGTTGGCCGGATTGGTGTCCGACTTCTGTGCCTTCAGGACGAGGACCATCCCGATCAGCACCGCTACCACCACGATCACGACCCATCGGACGTTGAGCGTCCATTTTTTCTGCGGCGGTGTTCGTTTGCGTCGTCTACGGCTCACGTGGATTCTCCCAAGATTGCACCGCCTCCCCCATCAGAACAGCGATGCCACCATCCAGGCGGCCAGCAGCACGAACAACCCGGCCGTGGCCAGCTTGACCGTCGCTGTGTGGCGGTGAATGAACAGCCCCAACTGCTGAGAGGTGGTGCCAAAGTAGGCCAGGACGAAGACCACCATCAAAGGCAGGACGAACATCAGGTTGTAGAGCAATAGATACAGCCCGGCCTGCAAGCGCAGCTCCGGCACGCCCAGCACGAAGAGGATGGTCGGCAGGTAGACCTGGCCGGTGCAGGCCAGCTCGATGATCGAGATGACCACGCCCGTGACGAAGGTAACCGGCACGAAGGCGCGCAGCCCGGCCCCCTCGCGCACGGTGCGGTTGATCCAGCGCCGCAGGCGGGCCGGCAGTTTCATGCGCATTTCGTCGAGCCTGCCCCGGCGGGCCTGCCACCAGTCGTACAGGCTGCCGGCGGCCAGCGCCAGACACAACACGGCGGTCAGTCCGTACACCCAGCGGCTGACCGCGCCCAGAAAGGGCAGCGCGGCCAGGAACTTGAGCAGCCCGATGCCAACGCCCAGGTAGGTGAGGAATACACCCAGCGTGAAGGCCGCCCCGGCCGCCAGCACCTCCCGCCCCCGGCGGCCCATGAAGGTCAGGTAGGAGACGAAAAAGACCAGCGTGGCGAAGGCGCACGGGTTCAGCCCGTCCACCAGCCCCACCGCCAGGATGGTGGGCAGGCCGAAGGAGCGAAAACGCTCGACGATACCGGCGGACGTCGCGTCCTGTGCTGACTCCCAGCCCACACACACCGGCTCGGTGCCGGTTTCGGCGTAGCGGGCGAGCAGCGCCTCCAGGCTGCGGGTGTGTAGCTCCTCCCCCACCAGCGCCTCATCGCCGACAAAGACCGCCGGGGCGGTCAGCCGCTTGCTCACCGGCACCCCGGCCCGTTCCCCCAGCCACTCGCACATGGTCGCCTGCTCCTTGACGTCGAAGGCGCAGACGGCGAGCTGCGGGTATTGACGTTGCAGGTAGTCCAGGGCCAACTGCACCCGGTCGCACTCCTGGCAGCCGGGCTGGTAAAAGTAGGCCAGGTGGATGGGGGTAGGTGTGCTGGCCGGAATCTCCTCCTCGTCGCACATGTGGCACGCCTTGACCGTCGGCGTGGGACGGGGGGAGGAATCGGCGGCGTAAGTAGGAACGGGGGTAGGTGTCAGGTCGGCCAGCAGGCCGGGGATGGCCGGGTAATCCACGCCCCCGGCCGCCAGGTGCTGCTCGATCAGCCCCGGCAACCTTTCGGGAATTTCGAGCGAGCCGACGAGCACCGTGTCTCCGATGAACAACATCGGCACACCCTGCCGCTCAGGCGGCACCTGGAACGCCTCCATCGCCGCCATCCACAGCCCGTAATTGGCCGGGTCGGAGATTTCGATGGTGAGCACCTCCAGTTGACCGCCGTATCGCTCCTGCAGCGGTGGTAGCGTTTCCTGCAAAACGTGGTGGCAGTGGGGGCAGGTTTCGGACCAGAACAGCACGGCCCGCACGACGTCCTCGCGCTCTCCCTCGCGGGACGCGCTACAGACCGAAATGAGGAGCATCGCCCCCACTGCAAGCATCGTCAGCCACCGTTTGTGCATGGGAACCTCCAATCAGCCGTCTCTCCCAATCCGACCATCGGGCCGCTCTTGACAAACATCCCTCAAACCTCCTCGTGTTTCTCTCACAGGAGTGCGTCCTGAATGGCCGCCTTGGCCGTTTGCACGTCCTGGTCGCCGTACTCCAACGGCGGCCCTTTCTTGAGGCCGCAGTCCTGCACCAGGTTGATGGCCCGGTCGGGCGTGAATCCGGCCCGCTCGACGATCTTGAGGGCACAATTCATCGGGCAGCCGTCCACGGTGATGATCCGCTCCGCCGCACGGGTCTTTTCCAGTACTGTGGGTACCTCGGTGGCCAATCCGCCCAGGCAAAAGATGCTCGTGTTCTGGGGGCCAACCTGCCGGACGATCTCCAGGCCGGCCAGCCCGGTCAGCGTGCCCACGTTGGACAGGCAGCCGAAACAGACGAACAGCGCATTCCTTGGGACCTTGTTCTCCGCCATATACCGTTGCTCCTCTCACGCGCCGGCAGCCGGCTCGACGACAATCTCCGGCTCGATAACCAGATCCGATTTGATCGAAGCTGCAATCAGGCTGTACTTTTGCGTGATCTCCAGCGCCCGCCTGACCTTGCTCCCGTCGCCACCCCGCACGGTGATCTTGGGCCGGAGCACGACGTGAGTGAACTCTTCCGTCTTGTCGAGGTAGACTTTCTTAAAGCCCTCGGCCTCGCACTCGTAGGCGACCAGGTCAATCTTGAGCTTCTCGGCCACCCACAGGAACATCATGTGGATGCAGGTATTCACCGCCGCCACGAAGGCGTCCTCGGGCGTGAACCAGCCGTGCCGCCCGTGCGCGTCAGGGGGAGCGCCGAACTCCATCTCTGGGCCGTTGCCACAGATCAAGTGGCCCTTGCGCTTGCCCGTCCGCTTTACCCAGGTCTTGTAGCTGTTTGCCATTTTGTCTGCTCCTTCCTACGCTTCCTCGAGTGCCTTGGCGACCTTGTCCTGCATCAGCTTAAAGTAGGCCTCGGCCGGCAATAGCATCTCGCGGTCTGCTTCCCAGTCGGTCAGGCGCAGCCGCGCAATCCAGCCCTCGCCAAACGGGTCCTGGCCGATCAGTTCGGGGTGCTCGTCGAGAGCCGGGTTGAAGGCGATGAGCTCCCCGCTGGCCGGGACAGTGATATCCACCATGGCCTTGACGCTCTCCAACGTGGCGAAAACGTCGTCCTGCTCGAAGGACGTGCCATCGGCCGGGGCCACGTAGACGATGTCGCCCAGCTTGGTCTGGAAGAAATCGGTCACCCCGACGACGCCCTGCTCTCCCTCCACCCTGACCCAGGTGTCGTAGCCGGCGTACCAGTATCCGAGAGGTACGCGCAGCCGGAACTTGTCGAACTGCAGTTCAAAGAACTCGCCTGTTTTCACTTTGACCTCCTCGTTCTTCTTCGGATGTACTCATCCGCAACTATGCGCCTGCCCGCTGTGCCCCGCGTGCAGGCCTGCACGCGGGGCGATGGTACCACACGAGCCAACCTCTACCTACGCGGGTGGATACTTTTTGCGCAGCTCCCGGATCGTGGCCTTGACCTCTCGCCGCTCCTGGAAAGTGATCGCATCCTTGTTGCAGGCGTAGGTACAGGACTGGCAGTAGACCTGGCAGTGCCAGGGGTTCTCCACGTAGACTTTCTTCGTCTCTTCGTCGTAAACGTAGACAGTATCGTGGCAGAACTCGATGCATTCTTTACATCCCACGCACTTGTCGGCATCTATGGTTGGAAACCACGGGATGAGGTGCCGTGGAATACCCAGGTAAAGTTGGTACCTTTCCTCCAGTTCCTCGAGTACGTCGTCTTTTGCGCTCATGGTTCTTGGTCTCCTATCATGTCACCTGTCTCTTCCCGCGCCGCCTTGAGCATCTGGCGCAAGGCGCGCTTGTCGGGAAAGCTGATCGCATCGAAGGGGCACTGAAAGCTGCACGAGACATCTCCCACGTTGCAGGCATACGGCCGCGCGACGACGACCGTGCCGTCCTCCCGCCTGGCATATACCTGCTCCTGGCACCAGGAGATGCAGTTCAGCTCACAGCGCGCCGGCTGGCAGCGGGCCGCGTCAATGGTCGGGAACCACGGGATACGCTCCCGCGGGATCCCGGCATAATCGCCCCAGCCTCCAGCAGTCTGCTCATCCATATTCTTTCAGGCTCCTCCGACGACTTGTTCCACGGCCTTGGTGACCTTTTCGATTGCCTCGGCGGTCGAGAGATTGCGCAGGTCGAGTGGGATGATGGCATCTTCGAACTTGACGCCAGCCTCATCCAGCGCGTCCTTGTACATCTTGCGCTGCATACGCGCATCACAGCCGCCGACGACGTACTTGACGCCGGGCTTGGCATAGTCACGCCAGAAATTGTCGCCGTCGTCCACGCATAACTGCGGATGGACGATGGCATATTCTACGTCCAATTCGTTGCGGACGTAGTTGATCAGATCCCACAGGTTCAACGCCTCGAACCCGGGACACTGGCCGGTGCAGATGCACATTACAAAACGGGGTAACTCTGACATTGTAGCCTCCTGATTGAAATATGATTTTGCTTTGCGAACATCGCGCTATTCGGTTGTTCACGCCGTCTTTTTCTCACACTCCATGCACGAGTCGGTTTCCTTATTGGTCCAGTAGACCAGCCCGCAGCCGGGACAGGTGACCTTGCGCAGGCTGCTCTTCTTCTGCGGGCGCGGATGCAATTCCGGCGGCAGCGCCGCGAACCCATCGCCCATACACGTGCACGGTTTCGATTGGCCCTTCGTGTCTTCTGCCTGCACGGCGACCTCCTACTGGCAAGAGCGGATACAGTCTACGTGCCCTGCGCCGCGCGGATCCACTCGACGATCTCTCCCTTGTGCGGGATGCGGCCCGACGACTTGACCTGCTCGTCGATCACCAGCGCGGGCGTGCTCATCACATCGTAGGCCATGATCGCGCCCACGTCCTTGACCTTGGTGAACGTCGCCGTGACGCCCGCCTCGGTCGCCGCCTCGCGCGCCAGTTCCTCCAACCGTTGGCACTTTGGGCAACCCATTCCAAGAATCTTGATTTCCATCTGACACCTCCTATGCAATTTCGGATTTGTGATTTCGGATTACGGACTTGCAGACGGCTCGACTGAGCTCGCTTAAGTCTGTACACTTGACTCGTTCCTTACCCCGCGAACTGTCCAAAGATCAACCCCGCCACTGTGCTGAAAATCCCCACCAGGATCACGTACACCGCCGTCTTCTTCTTGCCGATGATCTTGCTGGTCACCAAGATAGATTGCAGGCTCAACTCCGGGTCGGCCAGCAAGTAGGCCAGCAGCGGCCCGCGGTGCATCCCCAGCGAGAGGAACGTCTGCGCCACCGGCACTTCGACCAGCGTGGGGAAATAGATGAAGATGGCAAAGATCACCGGGGCCAGGTTGCCCAGCAACGTGTTGCGCCCGGAGATGGCCTGCACCCACGCCGCCGGAAGCAGCGCCCGCCCGATCCCGGCAAAGAAGACACCTGTCACGAGCAGGGGCATGATCTGCTTGACGAAGCGCCACATCTCCCACAGCCACTCCTGCAGCTCGTCACGCTCCATCACCTTGACCGCCAGCACCCACAGCGCTCCCAGCAGCACAATCTCGGCGACCAGTTTGCCGGTGATCCCGACGGCGAAACCCTGCGGGCCGGCCGTCACCTTGAACGCCGCCACCACCAGCGTCAGGGTGATGATGCCCAGGGCGGCGTACGTCCATCCGTTGACGTCTTCGTCCACCTTGTTCAGCCCCCGCCAGGCGGTGACGCCGATGAGCGCGAGCAGCCCAATCAGGAAGACGCCGTGGACACTCACGCCCTCGATGCCGAGGGCAGGGTTCGGCGGCACGACGCCGTCGAGCCAGGCCTGGAACGCGCCGGGCCAGGCGGCGGGCAGCGTGAACGTCGCGTAGCTGTTCTTGAGCGGGCCCACCTGCAGCGTGCCCGCGATCAGCACGGCCACCAGCAGCGCGAAAAAGACCCAGATGCGGCGCGGCACGCCCGCCCTCTGCGCGAACGCCTGGCCGCTGTTGGCTTTCTGCGCCTCTTCCTCTGCATCTTCGTCCTTGCGGAAGAGCCAGGACATGATCAACCCGATGGCGACGCCGAAGACCATGCACAGCAGAATGCGCGCCAGCGCGATGTCCATCCCGATCTGCACGCCGGTGAGCATGATCGCCAGGATATTGCTGGCCGGGGCGAAGAACATGAACGTCAGCGCCGGGCCCAGCCCTGCGCCCTTCTTGCGGATGCCGGCGAAGAGCGGCAGGATCGTGCACGAGCAGACCGCCAGCACCGACCCCGCCAGCAGCGCCGCCGGGTACGAGACCCACCTGGACGCGCGGCGCCCGAGGTAGCGGGTGATCGCCTCCTGGGGTACCAGCGCGGCGAGTGCCCCGGCGATGAAAAAGGCCGGCAGCAGGCACAACAGGACGTGCGCGGCCAGGTAGGCCGCCAGGTTACCTGTTCCTGTTTGCAGTAGCCCTAACAGATATTCCAGGATGTTCAATTTGTCCCTCCAAAGTCAGATGTTGTATTCGTCATCCCCTGAAGCCTCCAGTTCTTGCTACATATTCGTTTAATTGAATGGACTGCCGCGAAAAAAAGAAGCCCGATCAGCGAGCGAATACCGGAGACGCTTGTTGTGTGCACTTGGGACAGTGGCACGGGCGAAGGCCAGTACTAACCGGCAATGCGAAACTCACCGCGTGGCCCTGCTTTTGCGCCTGGCGGCTGACCAGGCTACGGGCGACCTCCAGCACACCATACACGCTGGGATCAAGCACGCGGTAGTACACGCGCAGGCCGTCCTTCCGGTCTGCCACCAGCCCGGCTTTGCGCAGCACCATCAACTGCTGAGAAACGTACGCCTGGCGCAGGCCCAAGGCGGCTTCCAGGTGGCATACGCACTGTTCGCCGTCGCGGAGAATATCCAGGATTTGCAGCCTGACCGGGTGAGCCAGTGTCTTGAGCAACCCAGCCTGGCGATCGTACGCATCCATACTTTACCTTCTATATCTCAAGATTTGAATGTATTATAGCACCATTCCCGGCGTATGGAAAGTGACACACGTCACCGGCTGGGTGTGACAAGCGTAACAATCAACCATTTTCATTCCTGGCTTTGAGCGATATACCAGCGTGGCTTCATCCACGTGGCCGGAAAGCATCCAGAATCGTGCGCGGCGGGAAGGTGATCGCTTTGGGCGTGCAGATGGTCGCACAGGAACTGCACCCCACGACGCACTTGAACGGTTCCACCACCTCGATCTTGTCATCGAGGGTGAGAGCCAGCACACCGTTCTTGCATAGCCTGAGACATACACCGCACCCGTTGCACAGTTCCGCTGAGATCGTGGGGTACCACGGAATCTGCTCGCGCGGGTGGCCCTGCCAGGTGCCATAGTTGACCGGCTGGGGTTGGCCGCCGCCGGCCCGCTGGTCGGCGTACTTGCGGTATTCGCGCAGCAAGGCCTGCGCAAAGTCATCCACTGCGGCCTTGGGAATGTAGTTGTAAGGCCGGGCGCGTTCGACCAACTCCAGCCCCAGGTCCGCCTCGTCTGGCTTGTGCCCCTGGTCATACAACTCGGCGAACAACTCGTCCAGCCCGTGCATGCCGGCCGGCAGCCGCCCGACCAGGATCTGACGGTGACTCAACTTGATCTTCCCACCGGGAAGATGCAATCCTCCGCTCATCAGTCGCCTTCGAAAAAGTACAACGAAGGGACTTGTTCCACCGCAAGTTGCAGTGGCGCTTTGAGGCGTTCGTAGGCCCACGTGGCCTCTACGTCCCTCAATTGCGGAGCACCCAGCAGATGTTTGACCAGCCGCATGGCGTTGACGCCGCCGCCCACGTCTTCGCCCTGGCGCAACAACGTGCGGACGGTATCCTCGACAAAGGCCGGCGTCAACTGAGCGCGGAGCCCTTCCACCTGTTGCCCTAATTCCTTGTATCTCACAGAGCACACCTCCTCCAGTGGATTAGTAAATCAGGCAAAGCCCATGTGGGTATCACGACGTACACCCATGCCTCAACAAGTTGAGGAGTCCGGAGTCCCAAACTTGTTTGGGCTATCTCCAAAGCAGTACCTTCTACGGGCAACGGATGATACCCTGTGCCCACAGGCAATCGGCGCAGGAGGGGCACCAGCCCCAACAGCCGTCATTGGCCGCCGTAATGTCGCACGTGTCACGCAGGTCGCAGTCCACGCAGGAGGGGAAGTTGAACCGGCGCACCTCGGCGCGGAAGCGCACGTACTCGTCGGAGGTCCAGATCTCCGCCAGCGTGCTCTGATTGACGTTGCCGAAGGTATAGCGGCTGACCTCCTTGCGGCGGCCGAAGACGTAGTACGGGTAGGAATGGAACAGCGCATAACACGGGCTTACCCTCCCATCCCAGCCCACCACCAGCGCCTTGTCGGCCATGAAGCGGCAGCGCCGCTCCGCCCCCCAGTTCATACGGGGCAGTTCCATGATGCCCCATAGCAGCCAATCGCCGCAGCAAACGGGCCAGCCGGCCGGAGCGGAAAAGGATGGGGTCTCGTTCCGGCCATAGAGGGCCTCGGCGGCCATCTCCGGCGTATGGGGCAGCACGTGCGTGACGAGCACCCGGTCGGCTCCCAGCCGCTGCGCCAGTTGCGGCAGGTTGGACAATTCCGCCGCGTTTTGCTTCATGGCCACGAACTCGATCTCCAGGCGCGGGAACAGCGTCTCCCGGCTGGCCTTGATCCGGTCAAGCGTCTCGACGTTGCGGATCACGGCCCGCAGGTCGGCCCCCTGGCGCACGCCGGCGTAGGTATCTGGGTTAGTCCCATCCAGTGAGACCGTGACGACGTCCACCGCCAACCGCACCAGCGCCTCGGCCCGCTCTTCGTCCAACAGTGTGCCATTGGTACTGATGGACACCTTAAGCCCCGGCCGCTTGATTGCCGCCAGGTGATCCAGGATGTAAGGATGGGCCAGGGGCTCGCCGTGGCTGCCCAGGACCACCTCGCACAGTTCGGGCAATCTCTGCAACTGGGCCACGACACGGTCGAAGGTGGTCGGCGCCATGTCCTCCAGCGGCTCGCCCCACACGTTGCGCACGCACATCCGGCATTGGAGGTTGCAGCGCGTGGTGACCTCCAGATAGACATTCGCTATTTCTCTCTCTTCCCAATCGCGCTCTTGACCGCCTGCTCCACCTCGTCCGGCACCGGCACCCTTCCCCCCACGACGAACTTGCCGTCCACGTAGCACATCGGGACCGTGCTGCACTTGTGGAACGCGTACTTTAGCGCCGGGCTGGGCTCCTCCGGCCACGGTGCGCCCCGCTCGAAGACGACCAGCCGCACGTGGTCGGGATAATGGCGTACCATCTCCTCCATCACTGCGATGACCTCCCGGCACTTGCGCGTCGGCGGCCGGGCGACGTACGCCTCCAATTTTATCTTCTCGTCCATACTCCTCCACTGAGTTCCTCCGAGTTCATAAGAGTTCCCATATCCTCGTGGGAACTCGTGGGAACTCGTGGGAACTCCTTCCAGAACCGGCATGTGTCCCTCTTGCATTCCTCGTTGCGCCTGGAGAATTCGCAGCGGACGGTCAGCGGCAGGTCCAGGTTCAGCTCGCGCCGCAGGAAGGCGACCGCCGTCTCCAGCGACAGGTATACGCTCTGCTTGCAACAGCGGGGGCCTCCTGCCTCGGCAATCGCCTGCAACGCCTCGGCTGTAGCCTGCAGTGCCAGCGACCGCTCCCGGTCCTCGAGGTACGAGGCCCCGGTCAACGTGGAGACCAGCGCTCCCACGCTCACCGCTGCGCCGCACTCGCCGCGCGTCCCGCACACGGCAAAGGGGATATCGCCCGTGCGCTTGACCGCCGACGCGGCCCGGCCGGGCTTGAGCGGGCGCTGGCCAGTGTTGGACAACGCTGCCAGCACAGCCGGTGCTACCAGCACGTGGTGCTGCGGGCTGTGCATGACCATGCCGGGGTGTTTCATGATCAGGTTTATGACATATCAGCCCTCACCGCAGCGCTTGCGCAGCATGGCCTCGACCTTCTGGGCGATCACGTCCGCGACGAAACGGTAGATCTCCTGCGGGTCGCCCTGCCGGACCAGCCACAAGACCTGGCGTATCTCGTCCTCGTCCAGGATGATTAACGTTTTCTCAATCCGCTCTTTCGCCATCCGGAATCCCCAAAACGTCCCGCACGGCCGCCACGGCATAGTGGATCTCGTCGGGCGTGGTAAAGTAGCCAGGGCTGAAGCGTAGCGCGCCGTGCTCCAGCGTGCCCGCCACGCGGTGGGCCTGGGGCGCGCAGTGCAAGCCCCCCCGCGTCGCCACGTCGAACACCGTGTCCAGCACGAGCGCCAGTTGGTCAGGGCTGTAGCCCTCGACCGTGACAGAGACGACTGCCGTGCGCCGCTCCAGGTCGCGCGGCCCCAGGATGTCCAGTCCCGGCACTTCCCGCAAGCCCTCGATCAGGAGGTGCGCCATCTCCATCTCGTGGGCGCGGATACGCTCCACGCCCTGCTCCAACACGAAGCGCACCCCCGCCAGCAGCCCGGCAATGCCCGCCGCGTTCTGCGTGCCGGCCTCCAGGCGCGCCGGCAGCGCCGCCGGCATCCTCTCCGACGCCGACTCGGTGCCCGATCCCCCTTCGATCCACGTTTCCAGTGGGGTGCCGGGTCGCACGACCAGCCCGCCCGTACCGTGCGGGCCATACAGCCCCTTGTGCCCGGCGAACGCCAGCAGGTCCACGTGCATGGCCTCCATATCAATCGGGTACGCACCAGCGGTTTGGGCCGCATCTACCAGGAAGGGCACGCCGTGGCGATGAGCGATCTGGCCGATCTCGGCGATGGGCAGAACGGTGCCAAGCACGTTGGAAGCGTGCAACAGCGCCACCAGCCGCGTGTTCGGGCGCAGGCTCGCTTCGACGTCCTCCACGTTCAGTGTCCCATCCGGCGCGCCGGGGACAGCGGTCACGGCCACCCCGCGCCGTTCCAGCGCCTTGAGCGGCCGCCACATAGCGTTGTGCTCGATGGACGAAGTGACGACGTGGTCTCCTGGCCGTAGAAGGCCCTTCAGCGCCACGTTGATCGCCTGAGTGGCGTTCAGCGTGAAGGCTACTCCCTGCGGGTCGGGCGCGTGGAACAGGTGGGCCAGTGCCGCGCGCGCCTCGTCGGCGATGCGCAAGGCCTCTTCCTCCTGCCGGTAGCCTCCTCGTCCCGGCGTAGCCCCGACCTGGCGCATAAAGTGGTCCACCGCCTGGTAAACGGCCTCCGGCTTGGGCCAACTCGTGGCCGCGTTATCCAGGTAGGCTCCCACCGCTCTCGCTCTCCTCAAGTGTGTCTACGGGGATGCCACGCTGTCGCGCGACCAGGCGCACCTGCGGCACCACCACGCGCTGGAAAAACGCCAAGGCCCCTGGCACGTCGCGGTCCAGCGCCACTTGCTTCACCTCGATGACGTCTGGCCCTTCCAACGTCAGCCAGATGAAGCGCGTATTGTGTAGTGAGGGGCCTGTGGCGCGGCGCGAATCCATTGGCATCCAAGTTCTCCTGTTCCTATTTGCTATTGGCCGGCACCTTTGTCCGCTGCCGGACGCTTCCATCTGCAGCGAACACGGCGCGCCTCAGCCTTCGACTTCGCTCAGGGTGACGAGGTAGGCGCTACGGCGCTGGCAGGTTCTTTTTCTCGCAATCCATGCACAAGTCCGTGGAACGGTTGGTCCAGTAAACCAGGCCGCATCCAGGACACGTGACCTTGCGCAGGCTGCTCTTCTTCTGCGACTGTGGCCGCAGTTCCGGCGGCAGTGCCGCGAAGGCGTCCTTCACGCAGGTGCACCCCGCCGGCTGGCCGGCTGAACCTTTTGGTTGCACGATGACCTCCAGTCAGTGTGAATGTGTATGCGTCCGATTGCATATTGGTACGCACAAAAACGGGCCGCAGCAATACTTGACTTACTACGGCCACGCTTGTTTACGCCGGATCGGATGCACCCAGGTTGCCGAAATTGCACCTGGGGCACGAACAGGCTGGCAGACGGGTCGGCTGTCCGGTTGGCTCAAGGACTCCCTCCAACAACCGTTCCACCTGTGGATCGGCCAGCCGGTAATAGACGAGTTGTCCGTCCTTGCGATCGGCCACGACGCCGGCCTCCCGTAACACGCGCAACTGCTGGGACACGTAGGCCTGCGGCCGCCCCAGCACGGCCTGGAGGTGACAGACGCAGGCCTCCTCCCGCCGCAGCTCGTCCAGGATGCACAGCCGGGCCGGATGGGAGAGCAAATGATAAAGCTGAGCCGCTCGATGATAGAGATCCTGTTTCATCGCATCACTATATGCACAAGACTGCATATATTATACAGCCGATGTC
>Ga0315285_10000508_pt1 | contig 40233 bp, 62 predicted proteins | sample YL17G09_36_MG_FD_203698 | JGI IMG/M metagenome (GOLD analysis project Ga0315285, IMG submission 203698) | Sediment microbial communities from Yellowstone Lake, YNP, Wyoming, USA - YL17G09_36 | ecosystem: Environmental > Aquatic > Freshwater > Lake > Sediment | place: USA: Wyoming | collected...
GCCTTCTTTAACATAATCATAAATCGCTACAAGGCGATCCTCTTCAAGATCGGCACATTCACGTGGCGTTTCGTAACAAATTAAATAATATTCGCCATCGCGTTCGCATTCCCTACGAACATAAAGCCGTTTCGGAAATATTGATTTTTTGGTTGACATGGTTTTCTCCTTTTTGAGTTTTATTATTCTTTCTCCAATAAAACGCATTCGAACTACATACTTTTTCCATGTTGATAAATCCATCCTGTTCCATAAAATGCAAATATTTCAAAACTGTCGAATAGGAATATTGGCATTTTGTCTTGATCAACTCAGTTGATGTCAATGAAAAATTTACCGCGTCAAATATTTGGTCAATCATTTTCTGAAATGCGATTTCTTTCAATGCTTTTTTGATTATTGATTTCGGTTCGCGGCCATATCGTATCTTTTCAGGATGACCGCATCGAAGTAAATGCCGGATTCGAGCGTTATTCATTTTTCTATTTTCCTTTTAAGCCATTGCATGAAATCGGGTATATCCGGTTTATGTGGATGAACCCAAATTGTTTTTCTACCTTGATAACCTGGCGTGAAACCAGGATCAATATTTGGTTCTGTCATAAATTCCTGCTCGTTCCATAAATAAAAATCATAATTTTTTTGTGTCGAATCTGCATAGCATTCTTTTGAGTATTGATTCCATTGTTGAATCAATGTCAGGATAACTATTGTTTGATATATACCAAGATGCGTCCTTATGGTGTCTTTGCCCATGATAACCCTGCATGTATCTGGAGGGCAATTAAATGAAACCGTAAAATCAACGCAATGACCACCATATACCCAACTGCTGTCTTGTGGAAATATAATAGGTTCTTTCTGTGCATTTGCCATAACAGCAAACAACACGATTAATGCGATTGTTTTTTTCATTACCTTTCCCTTTCGATTTTTAAAATTGCAACCCATTTACATTTCTCATAAACCATCATAGTATTAATTCTATCAACTGAGATTTCTTCAAGCTTTTTGTCTTTTGTTGATAACACTTTTATATGTGTTCTGTAATTTATACCAAGCGAATCTTGATAAATAATGTCCATATTCCATTTATATTTGAAATCTTTATTTGTAATATATATTCCATCTTTACAAGAAAAAATAGTAAATAGCAAAACCATTAAAATCATGATTCTCTTTTTCATGGTTTTCCTTTCTCTATTTTCCTTCTAAGCCAATGCATGAAATGCTGCAATTCATTCCGCCACTTTTCAATCAACTTTTCTATCTTCTCTTTCATTGTCCTATCCCTTTCATTCAAACATTACACTTTCAGTATTAAAATTTATTGTTTTTAACCCCGTTGCCCCATTGCGTTGCTTTTGTATTTGAAATTCAGCAACATCTTTATTCATCAAGTTCGGAAAATGTATAGTAAGAATTATATCTGCATCACGTTCCACCAATCCCGAATGTGCAAGGTCTGACATCGAAGGACGACGGTTTTCACTTTCCACATTGCGCCGTAAATGATGCAAGAGTATTATCGGTATTTTTAATTTTTTCGCTAATGATTTAAGCCCTTTAGTCATTTCTCCTATCTTTAAATCATGCCGTTCTGCATTGGGTAAATCCATCAATCCCAAATAATCTATTATCATGAGTTGCATATCATAACGTCGTTTCCAAATATATGCACGTTTGCAAATATAATTAATGTCCACCGGCACGTGATCGTCAATTTTAAATTTTGCATTGCTTACTCGATCCATACTTTCAGAAAACATTTTCCAATGATGTTCTGTCAATCGCCCACGAATTAAATTGGATAGCGATACTTTGCTTTCCTGCGCCATAATCCGAGCAATGATTTGATCATAAGGCATTTCCAAAGTAAAAAATCCGACGTACTTATGATATTTAATGGCTGTCTCTCTGGCCGTCTGAATTGCAAAGGCCGTCTTGCCGCTCGAGGGTCTTGCCGCAAGAATAATCAGATCATCTGGCTGCCAACCGTCCAGCATTTCATCCAGCCAATACAGTCCTGTATGAAGTCCTGATAATCCTTCCTTATTCCGGCTGGCTTCAATCTTTTCAATTGTTGAAAGACATAGTTCCTTGAATGATTTAGTTTCCTTTTCCGCATCACAATATTCCAAGGTTTGGATTTTCTCCAAAATTTTCAATGCATCCTCGCCATGATAAATTTCCTCGATTGATCTTATGCATTGATTTATAAGTTTTCGTTGAAATGCTTTTTGTAGAATTATATTTATATAACTATCTATTTGCGAATTTGAAATGACCGATTCAACCATTTCAACCAACGCATTGCTTCCGCCGATTTCCTGCAATGTTTCTTTTCCAATTTTTTGAGAGAGAGTAATAATGTCAATCGGTTCACCGCTATCATACATTTCAGACATAACTTGATATATTTTAGAATGATTTGTTTTATAGAATTCAGCCGCAGTCAATTTATAAATGACTTCAGCCATTATTTTATAATCAAAAAGTATACCACCAAGTACGGCGGTTTCGGCTTTTAAATCATTTGGCAATGTTCTAATTTGTGTCACGGAAATTCAATCCTTCAAATTTAGGAACCATAATTCTGCAACATTCATTCCGTATCGCTCCGAGTATGTACGGTAACGGAGTTCCGAGTTGCATTTTCTGGAGCGTTTCGATAATCTTTTCATAATTGAAATTATTTAGCATCCTTCCAGCAATTCCCCAGACGCGGTCTTTGGAAACGGAAAGTCTTATCAATTCATTTACAATTGTCTCTTGCATTTCACGATTCATATTTTCCTTTTTCCGCGTTAGCGGTAAAGAATACTTCTATAATTTAATAATATAATGCTTGTATTCTTTATTCTTTCTCTATCTTTGGATCTAGCTCTATCTTTAACTCTGGTGTACTTTTGTTGTACATTTGTACGCGTTTTATTGTTTTATTTAAACTTAAGATTCTATCCTTTTTATTTTCTTCAATTTCTTTTCGGTAAGCACGAATACGATCAGCCTCTGTGGAACTTTCGCCTATAAAATTTTGAATTTCAGTCATGTAAATAGTCATATCGTCTAATATTTCCAAAAGATTTAAACTTTTAAATACTTTAATAGCAGCCGTTATTGTTTCTTGTTTATGTCCAAGAACGCTCGAAAGAGTTGCTATTTCATAAGGAATCATATCCGTTAACATTAATTTACCGTCACGCGAAAGACTTCGTAAATACATTTTCTGCATTATACAAATATATTCATATCCATTCTGGAGTCCTTCAATAACTTTAATTTCTGGTAAATCAAAAAAATTATCTTTTAATTTTAAATAAAAATACTTTTTACTTACTGTCATTTAGTTTAACTCAAAAATATAGACAGGCTGAAACCTTTCGATTCCAGCCTGCCTTAAACGGTATGCTCATAGCGGGGAAGCCAGTATGCAGTACCGTAAAATTCAAAGATTCAAATGATTTTATTCTTGGTTGATTCACTGGCTTTCCCCTTATTTGACTTTCAAATATAATCTTGTTTTTTGAAAATTGCAAGTGAATAATTCATTTTATTCCAATCCGTTTTCTTTGGCTGTATATTCATAGCATGGCATACCTTTAGCAACAGAAAATACATCACTCAAAACACAAGCCTTATCCAAATGAGGAAATGTCCAATATTTACAAGTATCATTGCAAAGAAAAGTTGTTTTTCCCGCTGCTTTATTTAATTTATCATTTATTAGATGTGCCATTCATTACCTCAAATCTATTCTTTAACTTTTCGTAAAATAAGTTTATACTTTTGACTTTGGCATATTCCCCTCTATTCTTTAACTTCCCAGTCATTTAAAATCATATATGGCATGTACAAGCCTGCATAACATCACCACCTTTCACTTATCCATTTTCATTTAACCTAAATCTAAATCAGGATTATCGTTTGGTTGATATATTTTTTTACAAACAGGACATCGTACAAGATTTTTTTTACATTCTCCTTGTGCAATCAATTTTTTATATCGCAACCAATCATTAACTGCCAAATATTCCCAGCCGTTAGGTTGACCAATTTCAAAAAATATATGAGCCAATCCACGCCAACTTAAATTTGCTTGAAAAAATCCATATTCTCCGTCTTCATCTTTTTGCGCGTAATGTAGAATCGCCGCTTCATAAAGTTCCTTCGGAGATGCGGTTTTCATCTCCGCGATAATTATTTCACATTCGGATTCAGTCATCATTCAATTCCCTTTCTCCGAGAAAATCACTTCCCGGACATTGGCATTTATAGGCCCAGTAACTTTTATCTTACCATTTTCAAGTGCTATTATTGCTATCGCAATTTCGGCACTACCTTTGTAATTTATAAGTAACGATTCATCTGGTTCGATCTCAATACGTTCAATTTTTATAGACATCATTCCGGCCTTTCAATCTGTCAAGATTAGATTTTTCTCGAACTTCAATCCCCAGTTCTTTTATTCCTTCAATCAATTCTATCACCTTTTCCCAAGATGGTTCGGGTAGATTATTTCCTTTTGAATCGGCACCGATGTTCACAAATTCAGGTTTGATTTTATCTATCACTTGCAACACGGGAATAACATCAAAATCACAAATAGGTTCTATTGTAATTCCAATATACATATTTCCTTTTACTTTTCCGAGTGGCATTTCTTTACTTCTTCTTTTTCCAAATGAATGAATATCGCGGTACAAAATTCCCCCGAATTTGCTTATGCCATTTAAACAATATGCATAATCCAAAATTAATGACTTCACCACGTTCGATTTTTTCATAGAAACTGCATCCAAACCATCCAATCAAAACACCTAATAGCATACAAATAACACTAAACATTATCATTATCTTTCAATTTTGCAAATTCCTGCTCGAGATGCAGCCGCGTCAGATAAAGATCGGTTGTATTCTGCTTCATGAGATATAGACGATCGTAGATGTCCGCGCCGCGCTTCTCTATTATCAACCTACGGTATTTCTCCTCGTGCTTACCATGGATGCCGCGACTATGCTCCCATTCGGTTAAGCAGATTCCATTATCAAGAGAAAAGCGAAGGCAATAGTTTGGTTTCCGTAAAATGTGATGTGGATGGAGCACAGTGCCGCCTTTCATGAATTGATGTCCAGGCTTTCCTGAGAGTTCGGACCTGTAGCCGGCGCGTAAAAAAATGATTTCTCTCCATAACCGCTCGCAAGCATCGAAGTCGGATTCGCCTTTCGGAAATAAAACTTTGGATTTTTCCGACCGTTTTTGCTTGCGGAGTTTGGCCTTGGCTATCTTGACCAAGGCTTCATCGTAGATTTTCATAATTCAAGATTCGTTTGGTTTAAAATTTTCTCATGATCAATAAATTTTAATTCTATTTTATTTTTATATCCATATTGTAATTGTAAAATACATGGTTGTATGCGGATTTTTTTAAATGTTGATCTTGGCAAATGAATCACGAGTTTTAATCCAAATTTTATGAGTTCATTTGTTCTACTATCACAATTGATTAATGTAAACCAAGGCATCAATGCAATAATATTATCACTCATTTGCATTGCTATTTTTAAAAATTGATGTTCAATACTTTTTTTAAAAGGTGGATTCATTACAATAGCATCTACTCGTAAAAATGGATCAAGTTCTTCAAATTTCTCCGGTGCAATTACTTTATAACCGCGTTGTCTTAATATATTAACAAGTCTTCCTTCGCCAGGTGTTGGTTCGAGAATTTGAGAAACACCATTAGGTATAAGATCCGCCATAATTTCACATGTCCACAATGGAGTTTGATATCGTTCTTCAAATGGCATAGAATAAGATAATTCATTCATTCTTTTTTCTGTCTGAGGAATTCGTTTTCTTTAAATTCAATAAATTTCATCGCCGATTCATAACCATTTATTTGGAAAAGTATTAAAACCATTTTTCGTTGAGTTCCACTTAACTTTTTTTCATTCATTAAGTGGATTAATTTTTTGCATTGGTTAATCATTTTTTTGATTCCATTTTTTTCTCAATCGTTTTTACATCAAAATCAATCCGACGATGATCGCCGCCAGTATCGCTATCATCGCCCAAAGCGGCCAGTCGGTTTCGCCGGCGCGGTGAATATACTGATAGCATGACAGACAATAACCTTCGAACATTTTCTGTCCGGCATCAAAACAGTTTGAAGTTTTGCATTTCATTTTTGGCCTTCTTTGTTTTGGCAGATGAGGTCTTGCACGTCAATCCCCTTTTTGCGATCGTCGTCAGACAGATCACAGTCATCGATATTGCCCCAGATCCCGAACAGGTTGCCACTGACCTTGGATATTCTTTTTAATGCACGTTTCATTTTCTTTCCCTCGTTTCAATCAAGTTGTTCAAAAATATCTTTAAGTCCAAGATCTTTAAATAAATTAAGAGATACCAGTTTATAACCCAGTGGATTAAGTCCTGTCATTTTAGCAAATAATTTCCATTTGGTGTTTTGTTGTCGAATGACAGTTCTAAAACTATCATTGGTATGTAGACCCGGAAATAGTTCTTTTATTTCGGTATGAAATTCTTGAAGTATTTTTCCTAAATTTTCATTTGATGGATTTTGTTTATATTGTTCTGCAAATTCGATATGAGTTTTCATGTCTTTCGCTCCCTCACTTCAATGAATCCCGCAAGATCGGGATCGTTTGTTCTTCTTTGTTCGATAACTGATTCCCATTCTGGATGATTCATTAAAATAAGTGCAACATAAAAATAAGTGAATCGATCATTCATTCCTTTAGATGTTCCCAAGATATTCACTCGTTCCCATCGTATTCTTTCCCATGGGGCGCGAATACCATAGTATTTATATTCGAGATCAACAATATAATGATAACAATCTCGTTCTAATTCAATCAATACATCGGGATTCTTTTCATGGAAGACTTCAAAGAGTGGCAGGTATTTTTGATGTCCTCGCGCGACACGAGTCTGGAGCCAGTGACGGATACCATGTTGGGAACAACAATACTTTTCCTGTCTGCCCCTCAAAATCTTCAGACATCCGGGAAGTTCACAAATTAGATCCTTGATGGGTTCGCCGAATAGGTTTTCTTGCTCCATAATATCTCCCAAAAGCCGTTTTTAGGTGAAACTACATCTCGGATAAGTTTTAAACATCGCTTAATAATCACTTGCAAGCTCGTAGTCAAACTTTTAGAGTCATTTTTGCGCTTTTTTGTATCCACATACAGACCCCTCCTAAATAGACCTATTAGAAGCCTTAAATCGCATAATCATATTTCCAAAATAACAAAGGCGCGAGCTGCGATCCTTGGGAGATTATCGCCCGCGCCTTATTATGCCTTATTAAATAGGTATAATCAAACGTTAAATGTTTTCCCAAGAATCGCATCTATAATATACTCCATTATGGCCTCAAAATCAAGTCTATTTTTCCGGCGGTAAATTCTTTTGCCAGACTCGCCGGACTTTTTCTTTCTTGCCAGTCTGATGGTGTATTCCCTTGTCGTGATTTTTGCTTTTTCGACGAAAACCACAAGAACAATATTTGGCTGTCCTTTTCATGATTCATCCTTTCGATTTAAACTTCCGGATTTTATTAAGAATATCCTAACACTTGTAAAATTAATTCATCTCGGTTTAATTCTCCGATTAGCTTTCCGGCAACTGCCGCGTCAATAATATCATTAAAAACTTTTTCCCGTTTTGTATCGTCCATTTTTGCGAATGACATCGAATCGGGTATATAAACAGTCTGACCATCCGGCAGGATAATCATCTTGCAATGACCGAGACGAATGAGCAAGGCATACCGGAATATATTAAAACTGTCATACTTGTCCTGATTGTCGAAAAGTGTCTTGATTAAAGACATGCATTTTCGGTGGAATGCCGGATTAACGTTTTTGTAAATTTTAACCAGCACTTCCTCGCCCAGCCCGATCTTATCCGTCACTTCTTTGGCTATGTCATCAGCTGGGATAAAACCGGATGGAGTTTTTACTAAGGATATTTTATCCATTTACTCCTCAAAAAATTCTACGCCCGGGACTGGCTGGTTGTTGTGATTGAGTTTCGCATATCCATTCAGCCAAGAAATGTTCGCCTCGACTGCGAAGGCCTCGACCTGGCGATCCGCAACTGCTGCGCAGAGTTGGACGATGTCTATAACTCTGGCCTTCCACTTCAGGCCATAGGTGCGTTTGTCAAGGGATATATCAGATACTTTCGCCGCTTCGAGATCCGCCTGGGCGAATTCCTCGACCATTTTCGCGCCGACGGTATCCCCTGATTTTTTCAATTGATCCGCAACAGCGAGGCGCTTTTTCTCCTCCTGCAATGCAAGATCAGTCTTACGGTCTATCTCCGCTTTGACATAAGCCTTAATTGTGGTTACCGCTTTCTCATGATATTCAGACAACGGTTTTTTGACCTGCTCGGCCAACATGACGATCGCGCTCCGTGTTGCTTCGGCTGCCGCCTTAGCCATCTTGGCTTTGGTAAGCGAATCGGCAAAAAGGCCGTCGATATATTTCATGCCCTTTATGGCACGTTCGTCAAAACTTTGGACGATTTTCAGTTGATCGGTGTTCGTTATAACCGTGGCCGGAACCGCCTGCTGAATAAAATTGCCTACCGCTGTTGACGCCTCGATTTTGGCTATATCTGCCCCATAGGGAAGTTCGCCTTGTATGGTAGCAACTTCCGGCTCGTCGAATATTCCCTTGTTATTTTCCATCTGTCTTTCCTTTCTCTATCGGCTGTTCGAATGATTCGACTTCAGCTCTCATGGACTCAAATAGTTGAATTATTTGAGCATCGATCATCTGGCGGAATCTGAAATAAGCCTTCCCGAAAATTTTCTCTGTTCTTGATCCCAGCCATTCCTTGACTTTCGACTCTTGATCGTCTTTTGACATGGATAGATCCAAATTCATACATGCCGTAGCAAACACAACGATCCGCTGAGCATATGCGACCGCTTTCTCGTGGTCTGTAATCTGACCATCTATGATAGTCTTGTCCGGCTTGGGTTTTTGGATAAATTGTTTCGGCACGGTTTTTTGAGTTGATAGCAACGGCGCCGGCGGAGCCTTTTTTTGATTCGCATCGTTATCCTCATCTACCGTTATGATTCCGAAAACATTTCGGAATGCATAACGGAATGCAAACGTTCCAGCCTGACCCACAGCTTGCGGTTCGCTTACATATACCGCTTTTGGGACTGGCACGGTAAATCTGGACTCCTCAGCGTGTCCATCTTTGTGGTGTGCGATAACAATAGCCGTGAGTGATTCCTTGGTTTGATCCGTTTTTGACAAATAACTGAAACCATATTTTTTGAGATACGATTTCATTACATCCACGATTTGATCGATAGATGCGTAATTGTAATGGAGTTTATCGGCATTCACTTTTTTGTTCCTGCCGACAAACGGCATCTCCTCTTGCATGGCCGCCAGGTCGGTGAAGAACCGTTCCTTTGCCCACTCTTCTTTGAGTTCGCGCCTCATGGCAAGGATTTTCTCCATTTGGTCAACCGGAAGTTTACCAATGATAGCTTGAACCATCAACTGTTGGATATCCACGTGGATAGTAGCGGGTAGATTTCTTTCGGCCAATACAACCTCATGCGGTTCGACTTTCACGATCGCATCGGGTTTCACGATGACGATCCTTTTCTTTGATTTCTTTTTTTTCCTCTCTTTTTTCTTCATGTCTTTTCTCCTTTTTCAAAACTTTCTTCCCAAAGTGAATACAGTTTATTTTGACTAAAGGTTGACGGATCCCATTCTCCGTCTGGCGTGAACATTTCCCGAATCGCCGTTTCCGCGTGGGTTTTGAACGATTCGAGCTCTTCGATGGTCTGTTGCATATCGACCACCATTCTTTTAATGGCTTCTCTGCCGTTTTCAAGGTCGTTAATTTTCCCCTGCAACCCCTCTACGATTTCGTTGCGAAGGTCCACTTCTCCTTGAATATCCGGGCAAGGTTTGTGTTCGTGCGCTTCGTCAAGGGCTTTTATGATACGGTCTCTGTCAGATTTAGGGATATAACCATCTTTTATATCTAACTTGATCGAATCATCAAAAGCAGGATTGATTAACAATGATATAATTGCATCAATATCCTCATTGGCTATTGCGATGATCTTTTCGGTTATCAACATTTCATTCACATACATGATTCGCTCCTTCTACTTTTTTATATTCCTGTTCATGTTCGGCTAATTTTAATTCGTAAGTCGTTGCACATGCCAGGCACTTGCCTTGATTAATATAATAATCAAGTTTATGCGTAGTATTGCCTTGACATACATCACAGTAATGGATTTCAATGAAGGTCATTTTATTTAATCCTTTATAATATACTTTTCAAACAATCCACCGAGATCACGGATTTCAATGGCATATTCTGTTTTTGTTTCACTATCATAACTTGCACACCAACTTTCATACAATCCATTTCGATCTGTACATGGAGACAATTTACCCAATTCGCAATTTTGACAGATAGGCCAATGCTCTCCACATAGATAACACTCGGAATAAGGAATCATTTTAATTTTTTTAGAATCAAAATAATAACCTTTCCTCATTAAGGGGTGTTTTACCAAATAATCCCACATACGATAATGATTAACCAGATACCTGGGGGTTGATTTTTTGAATTTGATTTGAGTTTTCATGGTTTCTTCTTTGTGTATTGTTTTTCAAGAGATTCGAAAAGTTTCCGATCTCTTTTTTTAGGGATATTATTATGATTAATCCAGCGCCATGCAGTGGTATGGCAAACATACATAAGTTGACCGAGTCTTTCGATGGTCATTTTCTTTTTTGTTTCGGGGTCTTTGAATAAGGAAAAACGTTCTGAGTAAGTCATTTTAGCAACTCCATTTTGATTTGATTAATGATTTAATTTAATTAATCAAATGCAAGAAGTCAAGCAAAAAATTATTTATTTTCTAATCGGTATTTCTAAAACTATTTCACCAGGTTCAAAACAATATTTTGCTTTTTTCACGTACCATTTTCCCGTTCGTGGAATCCAACTCCGTGATTGTTTCTCCGCCCATTCATCCACCTGGGCACGGGTATCGTAAGAAGCCGTGACTTCCTCGACACCGTTTTCCCTCCGACATAAAAAATAATGCATATTATTTTTTTTCCCTGACAAACATCGGCTCATGTTCCAATCCCGTTATTTTCCCACATGACTGGCAAACGACGCGGACATCGTCGGTCAGATGTTGTAATTCCTTTCCGCAATGTCCACAAAAGAATTTTATCTCTTTGATCGTCATTTCAGTTCCTTATCTTCAAATCCCTGCATCCTTCTGATATTGCCAGGTCGGGGAATCTTTTATAATCCGGTCGCCGTCGAATGTCCAAACGGCAAGTGCTATCTCAAAAAAGTAGAACCACACGACCTTTATATACCAGAGACCGGATTGGTCGTACCAACTCTCTTTCATCGGTACTGCAAATTGGTCAAACTGTTCCGTTGTGTCAAAGCAGGCTGTGGGTTCTTTCTCGTGCATGAGATAATATCGCATTAGTTTTCCTCTATGGTTTTGATTGGCTCCCCGCCTCGGTTGCGAGCCGAGCAAGGCCGCGTGCGCAGGAAGGAGAGAATTAAAAAATCATCCGGTCAATATCAAAAGGTCTTGCACGTCAATCCCCTTTTTGCGATCATCGTCAGACAGATCACAGTCATCGATATTGCCCCAGACCCCGAACAGGTTGCCCCTGACCCCGGACAGGTCGCCCCTGATCTCAGACAGGTTGCCACTGACCCCGGATAGGTCGCCACTGATCCCGGACAGGTTGCCACTGACCCCGGATAGGTCGCCACTGACCCCGAACAGGTTGCCCCAGACCCCGGACAGGTCGCCCCTGATCTCAGACAGGTTGCCACTGACCCCGGATAGGTTGCCCCAGACCCAGGACAGGTCGCCCCTGATCTCAGACAGGTTGCCACTGACCCCGGACAGGTCGCCACTGATCCCGGACAGGTTGCCACTGACCCCGGATAGGTCGCCACTGATCTCAGACAGGTTGCCCCAGACCCCGGACAGGTCGCCCCTGATCTCAGACAGGTTGCCACTGACCCCGGATAGGTTGCCCCAGACCCAGGACAGGTCGCCCCTGATCTCAGACAGGTTGCCACTGACCCCGGACAGGTCGCCACTGATCCCGGACAGGTTGCCACTGACCTTGGATAGGTCGCCACTGACCCCGGATATTCTTTTTAATGCACGTTTCATTTTTCTCTCCTTGATTAAATTATTTTGGTTTCTCTCGACCCCCTTGCGGGGGTTTCGGCCAGTTACCGGTTGGCCTCGTCAGGAGAGATTATCATTGATAATATTTTTAGGATTTCCGCTCTGACTGTGGATTTGCGTGGTTTGTCACTGCCATTATCCCATATATCTTTTTTGGTATCCAATTCTCCGATTGGAGACGGTGCTGCTGCCATACAACCCGTATGATGATTATAGACCGTTTCCCCGTCAACGGAATAAGTTACTACGTAGTAACCATTGCCGCTTGGAGTTGTGGACTTGCAACGTGTCGTTGCCTCGATTGTCTGTCCATTGATATTGATTTTCATCTTGTTCCTTTCTGCTCCATAGAGCCTGTGACTAAGTCAACAATAGTTAAGATTATATGCTCAACATCTTTTCGATGCCTTCCGGCGATTGCCAATAAGCATGCCTCTCTAATTTCCGCCAGTATTTCAGGGTGTGCCACGTCAAATGCGGCAAGTATATCATTGGCAGACATGTTTTTGTTCCATCTTTTCGAGCCCGGAAAATGTTCGGGGGAGTAGGTGTTGTACTCGTCTATGACGAGTTGCTTGCGTTGGTCTCTCAGTTCTTGGATTGTCATTTTGTCTCTCCTTTGGTTTGGGTTCTATTTTATATATTTGCAAAATTTGTGCCACAACTCAATCCAATATTTTCAATGGTTTATAAATATAATAAAATGTTAAAATGATCGATTTTAGCCATGTATAAAATTGAAATAAAGCATAAATTCATATAATTATTGTAATTAAGTATTGATAAAAAATCGCCATCTATCTTTAAAAGTGATCGAAAATCGGCCATTAATAAAAAAGCCCGGTGGTTCAGGCCGGGCTATAGAGGAGGAAATGAAAAGAGGAATCTTAATATAACGTTATCACTTGTTCGCTCAGATTATTGAGAGTATACCGGATGAAAAACGTCGTAGGCGTCAATGAAGTATTAACATTAATTTTAACCGAGATACTATTCGTTCCGGCCACTATTGACCATGTATCCGCGATAGTCGTTGCTGCGGAACAGGAACTGGATTGCGTACCTTCGTCAATATCGGTCGTATAGACTCCCGCTTTGTTGACCGCTGAATAAGTCAAAACTCCGGAGAAGGATTGCATGTCAGTTCCATCCGTGCAGACTATCCTATAATTTATTTCTCCTCCGGTCATTGCAAGCGTGGGAAGTGCGATATCGAAAAGTGTGATATCGATTTCATCAGTTAATGCCCGATAACAGTTCGGCCTGATGCCTCCAACTCCGCCACCGGTTAAGGAACCTGAAAGAATCATATCACCGCCCTGGATTTCTTTCAGCGAACATTCATCGAGTGAAAATACTCCCGCCGTGGCATTGATCTTAAACACTCCGGGCGCAGCGGCGGATTTGAAGTATATCGTTTTTGCTCCATTCGTTAAAGTCAACGAAGTCGCCGCGCTTGCCACCGCCGTAGTGATCGTCGCCGCCGGAGAACTTGCGGCATTGGAAACCGTATAGGTAAATTGATATTGCCTATTCGGTTTGACGACGTAGATCATATTTGCGGCGTTCTGTGAGAGATTTCCAACGCCACCAGAGATGTTAAAGTTTGCTTTATTGGCTGCAAATGTCGCATCCCAACCCCCAGATACACCCCAATTTCCTGCACCTGGTTCGCTTGTGAAAGTTCCATCCGTCAAAGTTTCGGAACCAAGATCGGTCGGGTCTACTATATTTTGATCCCCACCCCAAACAGTTAATTTTTGAGTCGGCTCCGTCGTCCCGATGCCGACGTTGCCTTGGCTTGTGATTCTTGCCCATTCTGTGAGAGCCGAACCATTATTGGTATAAAAACCTAAGACTCCATTGCTTTCACCAGAATTAGAAGTTTCTTTACTTCCGATTAATTGAGCAAATGATGAAATTACAGGACCGGTATTATTTGATTTACCCTGAAGTATTATGGCTCCGCCACGACCCAAAGATTGATTGGCAGTTGAGGTTATTGTCAGAGCTGGATTAGAATCGCTACTTGAAAGTTGCAAAATACTCCCCGGCGCCGTCGTCCCGATGCCGACGTTGCCGGTGCTATTAATAGATAACCTATCAACACTATTGGATGTAATTCTTACTGTGCCGTTGGCTCCACCTACTTGACGTATTCCACTCGCATAATTATTATTTCCGTTGAAAAATATTCCACGATTTACAGAAGTAAACAAATCATCATCAAACAAAGAATAACCATTTACTTCTAATTTCTGATTTGGCGCCATCGTCCCGATGCCGACGTTGCCTGCGAATGTGGTATTTCCTAATGAATCAATAGAAAAATAAACTGTTCCATCTTTGCGCCATCTCATGACATGCAAATCTTTTCGAGGATTAAAAAGAATCGTATCCCCATCACTCAAAACATAAAATAATTCTGAGGCATTCTGTTCAAGAATAACATTTTGGGTAAATGTTACATCATTATCAAATATCGTTCCATGACTAGTGGTTAATTCTTTGATGTGATCTACATTTATAGAGACAAATCCTGAATCATCCGCTGATGACCAAGTCTGACCCCACGGTCCTGGATGTTGTCCAAAAAGATTCTCAATAAAAAGAATCAACAAAAATAAAATATATTTTTTCATGGTTATCTCCTTGTATCAGTCCAACCGTTTTGTATTATTTTTAAATAGGAAGGCGTCACTGCACTATTCCCCGCGTTTCCTGTTACGATATATCTTCCCCAAATCGAAATAGGAATTGGAGTGACAGTCAGATCGTAAAATGCCGGCGTGTTTTTTGTGGTTAAGGTAATCGTTTTCGTTGTCTTCCATGTACTGTCCGAGACCGCCGGATCCGGATTGACCTGAAAGACAATTGCCAAATCAAGAGCATTACGATTATTTCCCCATACCACATTTGACATGTACGGGAAAACGGTAAAGACAGTAGACGTATCATCCGCCGTTCCAAGGATAGACCAGGTTGTCGATCCGGCATTAGTTTTTATATAGTCATTCCCGAATATTCCCTGTCCAAAAACCAGAACAGGCATTAACCAAATACAGATTGCCAGAATAAGTTTTTTCATTTTGTACCTCTCTATTTTTTAGTTATTGGAATTATTTCTTCATCCGGAGGAAATTGCCCTTCGTCTTTTGGTTTTAAAAAAGCATCATCGTCACCATCCTCGATTTCTGTATCCGAGTCAGTTTCAAAATTTATACTTTTTGATTTACATTTTCCACAATCCGTGATCCCGCCTTCTCTACGTATGATATAATTATCATAAATATAAAAGCCTGTTCGCTTATTGAATTTCAATTCTCCCGTTGGAATTTTTATCCATTTTTTCCCATTGATTTTTTTGATAATCGCTTTTTTATCTCTAAGAATATTATATAATCCCGTATTATTAAAAGTGATTCGTTTCTGAGTTATTTTTATGGATTGCCCGAAGACATTCCAGGTTATACAAGTAACCAGAATCATAATTATTTTTTTCATGTCAATACCTCTTTTGCATTGAGTTCAAAATCATAAATATTTCCCCCGGCCTGAATGATCGGATTGAATTCACCGTCTTCGAGCATGAGAGCAGAAAAGTAATTCCTTCGATATCCGAGAGCACGTCCATAATTATAAAACCACGTCACCCAAGTTGCATCCTTTTCTTCCATCAAAATCAATACTTCATCGAAAATTGCATCGGCGTGTTGATCCGGCGTGTCGGAACTTCCGAGATAAATTTTATCGACAATCTTGATTGTCATCGGCGAACTGGTTGACGTGTTGACCAATGCTCCATTAATGTATAATTTGACCATATTGGATTGAGTTAAATCATACGTCAATACAATATGTGCCCAGGTATTTTGAGTAACCAGTGTTGCCGCCGCTGTAGTTGTGATTGTCGTAGAACCATCCGGGGCGTAAAACGTCGCCACGATCTGGCTCGATGCATTGCGCGTGATTTCAAGAACTGATCCTGCCGCCGAGTCCACCACGTTTAAAAGAGTCCGAACAGGATCATTCCCGGCACCTCCTCCTTCGTTATAAAGCCATTCCGGCTTGATCCAAAAAGCGATAGTTCCTTTCAATGCTCCAACTTCAAGTCCTTCGGTAACATCCCAATAAACTGATTCATTCGACCTAGATGCCGCCGCAGTAGTCGTAAGAATATACCCACTGGGGAATCGTCGATGGGCACCTACTTCCAACTGAGCACCCCAACCATAGAGAATATCCCCATTGGTATTTATCTCTATTACCACACGCCAGTTATTTGCATCATTTCCAATATTATTATAAGCCACAGAATACCGAACCCATTGATTTGTTACAGTACAATCAGCACTTGCCAATATTGCCCCGGCGGAATCTTTAATATAGAGCGTTACGCTGTTTATAATTTGTGTCTGAGCTTTAAGCCAGACAGAGAAACATCCATCATCCGTCCCAATCGCCGTGGCTATATTCTGGGTTAAGTCTCCATTCGCCGCGCCTGCCGTGAGTTTTTCGGCTGTGTTTGTTCCTGCAGGATCAAGGGTCTCTGTGGTATTCGCTGCAACCGTGACGTTGGTTGCCGCCCAGTTAGCATGATTCAATTGTTCGGAGTAAGTCAAAATATTCTGTTTTGTGCCTTCGGCCAAAAGTCCTCTACCAAATTTGCCCGAAGGAAACCTGGCATAATTTTCGGCAATTGAAGTTACCAAGCCAGTACTCGGATCGATCACGTTTGCCGTCCCTGAACGGGTAAAAGTGGCATTCAATTCATCATTTGTTCTGAGGCTTTTTCCTTCAAATGCCAAATATAATCCAAGACATCGATCTTTCCAAAGTTTAAAAGATGCCCCACCTTTGCAATATCTCCAAAATTCTTCGAGTTGATCAATAAGTTCCGCTTTCAGTCTTTCCTTGACCGCCCTGACGATCCATCGTTCATAAAAATCGATGGTCTCAATAGATCCTCCGTCGCTTTCATTTTCTTTCTTTTTTTCGCTTCTTTGGACGGAAAATTCATTGAACCAAATATCGAAATCGACATTGATCGAATTGTATTGTAATCTTGGATAACTCATCTTATAGTCTCGCTCGAAATCGTCGCCTTGAAATTCCAGAATTTAACCATTGTCATTTCTACGGCACTAGGAGCATTCGCACCGGAGTGTGCCGTCCAATCGCATTTGACTCGTTTTATATTTTGTGCAGTCAATGGATAACCAGCCTCATCTTTCAAATTCAAAACGTAAAGTTCTGTCTTTTGTGTTCCGTTTGCTGTCTCATCGTAATAAATTCGTTTGGTCTGTAGTTTGATGTCCGTTCCTTCGGGATCTTGAACGTGGATGGTCACTGTGATATAGGCGTCGTCAATACCTCCACCGGCCGCCGGCAAAGTCAATTCGAATTTGACCATCACATGCGTGGCCGAATAAATGGTCTGATCAAGAAAAGCATCATTTGCATCAAGTGCGGCGGCATTTGCCGCATCTTCAAGTAAAATTTTTCGTGCCTCTCCGAGTCCCACCTGTACGTCTAACGCCGCCTCATTCCAGACATGAATATCCTGTACGTCCGCGAATTCCACTCCATTATAATCCATCAAAGTCAAATCAACAACGTTATCACTCCCATAATTATTTTCAATATTCAATATTTCACAAATCCTTTGTGTCCATCCGTAAGTCCCGGCGGAAATAATAGGAAGTTTGGAATGTGTCACGGCAACCTTGTCGCCTACCTGCAAAAGTTGGTGTTTCAGAAATACTTTTATTTTAATTTTGACCGGCGGATTTCCGTATTTCCCAAAAACTCGTTCAAGCATTCGATTTTGATAAAAAACCAACGGTTCGCTGTCCGTGTCCCAATATCCGACAGTATGTTGTCTGCGTTCACCATAGGCCGTATTCGAGGCATCACATTGATAACGTTTGGCGTAAGTTTGTTCATTGTTTCCTTGTTCGATTGTTTTTCGATTTTGAACAACATGCGTGATGCAACTTTCTTGATCCATTAATTCAATGTCATTAATTGAGACGATTTCATCCTCGACAATTTCGGCAATATAATCGCCGGATTCGCCGACATCCCAAACTTTGAGACCGATTTTTCCGCGTTCGGTAATAATAAAATGCGCCGGATAAAGTGGAAGAATATTTTGTTCAATCCAGTCAAGAGCATTGACAGAAGAAAATTTTGCGGTATATTCAGGATAAATATATTTTACGGTCGGTGTCATTCCTCGAAATTGTACCGATACACTTCCGCCATTTCCAATCTGGTCCACAAAATCAGCCGGATAAATCAACCATCGCATGTGCCAGGGATTTCCAGTATCCCCCCATTTCGAAGTTTCTCCTCCGATCTCATTTCGTATTTGATTGAAATCGAAATTGCTTATGGATATCCCCATACCCCATTCATCGGCGCCGGTATCCCAATCCCCATTCGTTCCGCTATTCGTTGATGTTAAAAGATTCATCAAAAAAGTAAATCCACCGTAGGAAAGGATTTTGAATATTTCTTTGACTGGAGCATTATGTCCATGTGTTGTATTTACGGTTCCAACAATATTCACGATGTCGGTCAGAATTCCATCAACTATTTCGGCGCTTTCCACGATACTATCATATTCCAAAAATTGTGAATCGATTCTGAGCCAAGTATTTATGGCATCACCCCAAGGCGCGGCTCCGGCTGTCGTGAATCTTCGCCCTTCGTGATCATAAATATGGATATGATCGTCGGTTCCAGACACATTTCCGACGTGAGAAGCAAATCCATATTTTAAAAAGATATTTTTGACAAGATCAAAAACAAGTTTTCCTTTTGTATGAAATTTTATGATTTTGAACGTTCTAAACATCATTAAATCTATATATTGTTTTTCGAGTTCGATGAAATCGGTTATCGCCAGTTCCTGAAATCCGATCTTGATCGTGCATTCTTTCGCAAGCATATTATTAGTATTTATTAAAGTCAATAAAGTGCCGGATGAATCGTCGATAATTTCAAAATCCGATTCCGAAGCTTCAATTCTGAATTTCAATGGATCAAACTTCGCCGGGCGGATACTCATATTCCTGAGATATTTTTTATAACTTGCCGTGATTCCTAAAAACGTTCCGGAACAGAAATACGTAGCAATACCTGAAAATTGCACCACGACGATGGGTTTTTTATTCGTAAGTGCGTTGTAAGTGTCAAAATTTGCATTAGATAAAAACATTATCGCCTTGATCTTGCGCTTAATCTATCCATCGTAGGCATAAGTTTACTACGGCAAAAATCTTCATCAAATTTTTCGGCATTTACCACAATATTGATTTGATTTCTATCCATTCCATATCCTCGACTTTTATTCATCCGGTCAATCGCCTGACCACCACCAAGATTTTTTGTAGTTTCACGTGTTAAAATACCTTCGCCTGGAGTCGCTCTGATTAAGACTTCATTGTTCGGTAATTTTGGAGAGAAGTAATTTCTTCCGACAATCCCTCCAGTCTGATATTCCGGAACCATTCCACCATGTTCAAAACCCAAAAATTTTGTGAACAATGATCCTATTCCACCCGTGGCAATTCCAAAAATCGAACCGAGTGATTTGAGAATCAAAGCCTTTGCAATAGCCTCGGTCAACGCTCCGACAACCCGAATCATTATCGTTTTTCCGAGTTGATCGAAAACCTCATTGACGCTTTGGCCGAGAACGAATATGTCCGCCATCGATTGACCAATGCCCGAAGCCAACGCATCCGCAACTCGCGTCGCGCCCTCGAGGCGTTGATTCATTTGTTCCCTTTCGGCCATCCAATCATTTTTTTGTTCCTCATTCCAGACGTCGCGTTTTTTGTCTTTATATTTTTGGATGTCTTCGAGCTGTCTTTGTTCTTCCGTAAAATTTTTCAACCTAATATCAGCTTGTGCTTTTAAGCCGTCCAATTTGGATTTTTGTTCGGCATCCCATAAATCGCCGAGTTTTTTTCTTGCCTCTTCTTCCGTTTTAACAAGTTCCGCCGGGTCGGCCATCTCAGGAAGTTCAACAGGAAGACCGCGTCTTAAAGGTTCTTTGATTCTCGATAATATGGCAGCAGGCGACGTTTCAAATGGTTTTGCAATTTTAGTTTCGCCGGGTTTGCCATATAATTCTTTCACGCCAGTATAAATCAGACCCGGATAAGTTCCATACTGAAAAGCCTTTCCGATGATTTCCTTGTTACTATTGATCCACGAAACTAATTCACTCAGTTTTGTCATGCCTTTTGATAATGGATTAACAAGTCCTTCGACGATTCCCATTTTCAATCCTAAAAAAGCCGTGTTTAAATCGTTTACCGCTTTCATGTAGTCTTCGACTTTTTTTGGATCGACATGAACACCCATCTTTTCGAGTTTCTCGGTTACTTTTTCAAGCCCGTCGGTTCCTTGTTCGATGACCGGGATCAAATTAAACCATGCCCGCCCGAAAAGTTTCTTCGCATCGATCGCGCGTTGTGTTTCGTTCGTTTCGTTATGAAGCGCCTGAATCGCATCCATAACAACGCCTTCACCATCGCGCATATATCCGAATTGATCCTTGATTTCGATATTCAATCTTTTGAAAATTTCGACCGCATCACCCTCGCCTTTATACGCTTCCGAGATATTTCCGTAAAAAATAGAGAACCCTCGGGTTGCAGATTCCACGGTTTTACCGGATGCCTTCATCACATAATCGAGTGCCTGAGTGGTTTTAGTGTTAAATCCGAGTGCATAAGAAATTTCCTCAATTTCATGTTGATAATTTATGGATTCTATGATTGCTTCCCGAATTTCACCTACAACTTTATTCACCGCCGCTACACCAACACCTACCGCTCCGGCAAAAGCAAGATATTCGGTCTTGATATTCTTAAAATTATTAATCATCCCGCCGACGGTACTAGAGGTCTGTTTTCCCATATCTCCAGTAGCCTTAGTCACGTCCTGGATGGACTTTTTTGTATCATCCGTAAATTTTTTGATAGTCTTGGATCCGTCGTCTTTGACTTCAATTTTAAGTTCTATCGCCATGACTGTTTTTCGTCGTCCATTTTTTTTCGATAATATTCGTTGATCGTGTGTTCGATTGAAATCAATTTCTGAAATATAAAATATCTGTCTGTTTGTGATAATTCAATTCCCATGACATCCGCCGCCTTCTCGAAATCAATCGGCATGATTTTCGTAAGATTATAAATTTCAAGTGCGATAATATTCCGTTCGTTCAATTCCGGCAATCGTGGGATTTTTAAATTTCTGTGCCCTTCCTTGACCAATTTCTCATAATATTGTTTCGTTTCCCACGGTTTATCAAGTCTATGTTCAAGGAAGGTTGTCAGTTTTTTAGGTCTTCCTCCAGTTCCTCGCCCAGAAAAAGACTTTCCTCTTTGCATCTTGCCCAAATGAAAAGTACTCGATTATTAAATTTTGAGAATATTATTTTTTTATTTTCCTCGGTGCATGGATAGGGTTCTTTATTTGCCGTGATTCCTTTCCAATCATTCACGGCCAGACATGCAATTTTTATCATGAGATCGTTCGAGTCCGCTTCAATCTTGGTTTCTTTTTCGAGTTTCTTTTCGCGCGAAAATTCGAGTCGAACCCGTTCATCCGTGATAAATCGGATTTGATAACTTTCACCTTTTGCATAATCAACCCAAATCATATTGGATTCATCAAGCAATTTTTTGACGTCAAGCATTCCCTTCTCCCTTATTTTTATTCGTAAGCCACTGCGTTAGGATCTCTGATTGTAATCTGCCAATTTGTACAGGTCATTCCCGTGGGCGCCGCCGACGCTTTCATTGGCATGAATTTCAACGTTTGAGGTATTCTGCCTTGACCTGAGATATTCGCATCCGGCACGTCAAGACGCATTCTCGGTATTTCGATTTTGATATCATGGTTTGCATCGAGTGACCAGAACAATTCCGCCTTTGCTTCCGTTTCATCCTGGAAAGCTTCCAGGTATGTCAAGGCATTCAAGTCTCCGAGTTCGATTTCGAGCGATTGTTTCGGGATTCCATTTTCAATCGGTTCGGCGGACTCCCACTCATTCGCCTGCGCATTGCGTGAGGCCCATTCCGCATCAAACCCACGATCAAAAACAAACGACACTTTTTTAACCGCCAGGTTATCACTTGCCGAAAGCGCGCCGGCAACCCAATTCAGGCGAAGTCTTAAAGCGCCGAACGGAACCTGAGCCGGGAGTGCCGAAGAAATCTGCATATGTGTCACCGCGTCAATGTTTGCAGTTGTAACCGTACAGTCCGCACCCATTCTCATGGCGTTACAGATTGTGCGTATAATCAATCGCATATACCCTTGACCGTCCGGACCTTCGAATGTGATCCCTATCGGTTTAACGGCAGGATATTCAAAAAGCAATTCGCCCGCCGCCGGACCTAACTGGCCGGCCAACGATCCAAACATATCCGATCCGTCAATCGCATCCAAAAGACTTATTTCGTGTATATAAGGATCGCCTGATCCTGATTTTGAGTCAAGTCCCATGAGCTGTGCAAGGAATGACCACATCCTGCCCGAATATCGTGCAATCATATTGATTTCAGGCCGCACGTTCTTTCGGGCATTTTTGATGACTTCATACCAAGCATATCCCGCCGCCGGATCCGGCACGACTTCACGCGGATCAACCAATGGTCCGAAATTTTCCGCCAGAATCATATCACCTATCGTTGGCACGACGATGTTTCCCCACGTACTCGTGGTTTGTTCGTAAGCCAAAATTGCCGATTTCGAAGTTATTGACGCTGCCATAATTATTTCTCCTTCTTTTTTGGACGGAATAAAGCATCCTTTGAATCAAAATCATAACCTTCAGGCACGATATATTCGTGATCCTTGATTATGCATTTCCCGTCTTTAGGATTCACCGGAGCGTATTGATCGCCCGGAAAAATCCCGTAATTGTCTTTTGCTATGCCTATTTTCATGTGACTTTCTCCTCATGATTAATGTTAAACATGACCCCGGCGGCATCCACGTAAACGTTCTGTTCCATGCCCACCCAAGGCGAATCAAATCTCAATCCCGCAAATATGCAGATATCAACCTGGAAATTAAGATTGTCGGTTGCCTTGATAGTCCTGATTATCGCATCCTGATATCGCCAGAGTCTTTTATTGAGTCGCTCTTGATCGTCATCCATGCATACTATCCAAATCGTGAGCCGGCTTTCGATGAACAACGTTTCATTCGTATATTCGCCGCCGCTGTCCGATTCCGGCCAAATCACAAGCGCCGGAAGTTCACCCGCATCGAAAACATATCTCTCCCCCACTGCGTAAGTTTTTATATCGTCAAGTATAAAATCCAATGAGTATTCGGTATCAATTATATCGCATTTCGAATTTATTCCTGTTGTGGCGTCCGACAGAATCGCCTTGATCTGTAAGATAACAGGTTCGATAAATTTTCCGACTTGTGTCATTCGTAAGCCGTCCCATTGGCATCATTGAGTATAATCTGCCAATTTGTGCAAGACATTCCGTCCGGCGCGGCGGAGACTTTCATCGGCAACATCTCGATTCGTTGGCCGATTCGTTGATCTCCGACGATTGTCGGTTCGCTTTTTTCGACTTTCAATGCCGGATATTGTATTAATAAATTATAATTTGCATCAAGTTGAAAATATAAATCCGCCTTTTTAATCGTTTCGTCCTGGAAACTTTCGAGCCATGCAAAAGCCAGATCGCCCAAATCGATGGTTAATTTTTGTATTGGTATCCCGCTTTCGATGGGTTCCGCAGATGACCATTTTAAATTAACCGATCCCTGTCCTGTAAATTCCTGTCCGTATCTGCGCTCCAAATCGATTTGAAATTTTTTAACGGGAATTATATCATTTGATCCGAGTGCGGAATCTGCAAAATTATTTGCCCTGAATCTAAGGCATCCGAACGGAATCGCCGGAGGAAGTCCACCATTGAGTTGCAAATGAGTCACCGAAGACATATCCGAAATCGTAAACGCGCAATCTGAACCATATTTGAGATGATCCGCAATCATTCCGGCAATTATCGAAACGTAACCATGTTCATCAGGTCCGAAAATGGAAATCTTTTTTGGCTTAACCGACGGCCATTCAAATCTCAATCCTACCGTGGTCATTCCAAGAACGGCATAAAGAGATCCGAATAAATCAGACCCATCAATCTGGTCAAGTAAAATCATTTTGTGTTCGTAAGGATCGGCGCCGGCTAATGAATCCAATCCCATCAACTGAGCGACGAATGACCACTGTCTGCCCGAATATCTGAGTTGCGCTTCAATTTCCGGCTCGATTAATTTTCTGCCAAGTTCAAACGCTTCATTCCAGGCATAGCCGGAAGCTTTATTAAAAAGAATTTCCCTGCCTTCAATCAATCCACGCAAATCTTTAACAAGTATTTGATCGCCTGATCCGGGAGCAACGGCCGTTCCCCAAATCGAATTTGTTTGTTCATATGCAATTTTACGTTCGCGATTTATTTTACTGAGATATGTATCAGTTCCCGGGATAAGAATATCGATAATGGTTCCGTCCTGTGGGAGTTTATAAATATATATCCAATCCACTTTCATTTTGTATCCCGAAGGGTATGAAGTCGTATAATGGCGGAATGATATTATCTTACAACTATCTGAAGTATTGATCGTACTTTCCGATATGAATTCTTTTTCCAAAACATAATTAAAATATGTTTTAATCTTTTTGGATGTTATTTTATCTATTTGATATATATCATAATTTTCATTACATGCCGTTGCTGCATAAGATTGATTATCAGTGGGAGATACAAAATTTGCTTTCCACGCGAATGCACTGTTAACTATGAAATAATATGATGCCCAGATTCCATCGACAAAATTACCCCATCCTGCATATCTCTCTGGTTGATTATAAGCCATATTTCCCTTAATTACCGCCATACTGAATCTTGTTCCATAACCATTTCCCCAGGTACCTATATTTTTTGCCCTGCTCGAATCGCCTGCAATTTCCATTTTTCCGTCAACGATCGTCGTGAAAAAACAAGTCCACTTCGATAAATCTCCAGAAAAATCATCAAAAAATGAAAAAGTATTCACTCCATCCGAAACATCCGCCGCACTGGAATTCCCAAAATACATATAAATGGTTTTTCCCGCGAGTAAGATTGATGGAACCTTGATCCAAAAATACGCAATCGTTGAAGCGGTATATCTGTCTCGATATTGATAAAGCAAAGTTTCTTCATCGGAATCCGTGAATCGAATATCTGAAAAATCCGCATTCATACCGCTCTGCCATGCGACTTGAATCTCATAATTGAGATTTATTTGGTCTGCTGTCATTGCGGGAAGCAAAACCATTTTTTTGAATGAATATCCGGCCAACCAACCCATCTTATATTGTCCAATTCCTTTCAAGTGTCGGCGGCGGATTTACCGTCACTTTGTCGATTACCTTATTCCATTTCTGCGCTGAATTGACCATGTGTCTTTGTATGATTCGCATCCATTCATGGATATTCTTTATTGTCGGATCGATGGTTCTCCGCGTGGCAACCTTACCCTTGATCCCACCACCTTTTTGCCAATGCAGAGGATAATCAAAACCGTCTTTTGATTTGACATCGGAACCGATATTGATTTTCCAGGTATCCCCGACTTTTGACACGGTTCGAATGTTTCCGGATGATTGCGAAGTCAAACTCCGAAAAAGTAGTCCCTTCGAAATCATGATGAAATTTCCGAGACCGTGTTTTTGTTTCCATTGCCGATACTTTTCCGAAATCTGCGGCCACGTTCCGCTTTGCCCGGTTCCGCCGCCGGTCATAAATAACTTTTTCTCGACGACAAAAAAATCAGTCACGATCTGCGCGGCGGCATCCTTCATAACATTAAGGGATAGGTCTCGATGGAAATGATCCATATCGGCGACCCATTCCTTTGTATTCGGCCATGACATCCTTATCTGCATCAGAAATCCATGCCAATCTCGAAAGTGGGCTCGACATCTTCGTCATCGGAATGTTCGGATCCGTAACTCTTGATCGTCGCTCGGTCAATGGCCTCAGTGGTAAGTGTGGCACCTCTGAGAAATCCTTCGATATTGTTGATTGCCCACAATCCGTCCCGTGTTTCCTTGGATCCCCGGAATCGCGCCCAGAGTGTTTCGGCATGGTCTGATTTGTTCGGAGAAATTCCGGCAAATGCCGCCTCCTCAGCCATTGCAGATGCCCCAAGCGCGTTAATACCACGAAGAATTCTCAATGCATCGTTTAAAACGTAAATCGTCACCGTCCCGGCATCGTAGGAATTATCCACCGTGGTTATTGTCAAGGTGTTTAAAGAAATCGCCTTGATGGTATCTATCTCCCATTTCCTTACGCCGGATGCCAATCCCGTAATAAGGATTTGATCCGCAAGGGCAAACTGACTCCCATCCACCACGACCACTTGTTTGTTTGATCCTGCCACGATTGCGAGAGCCACGATATCTGAGACTTCGTGAAAATTGGTTACATCGTAACCGGCCTCGTCGCAGACGGATCGAAGTTTTGCCGCGATCTCATCCACGAATCCCTCGATCTGTATTAAGGTGGGTTTCGAAGTCGTCGCATAAGTGGGGCGATGTGAATTCAGCGCCTGGACATCCCCAATTTCGCAGAATGGATACATTATTTGCCTTTTGGTTTCTCCATTTTTTCAGGTTCGGCTATTCCGTAAACTTTTTTCACGGAATCCAACTGAGCGATCGTTTTCACGGCTTTCACATCCGCCCCGAATTTGTTCAACAGGTCAGTCAATTGTTTATTCGCCTTTTCCAAGTCCTGCGAATACAGGACATAATTGACCATCGCATCCTTGACCTTTTGAGGATCATCCGCGCGATTCTGAGCGAAAACAGAAATTAAGAAAAAAATCATCAGAATCACCAGAATCGCAATGCCGAATTTTATTGTAGATTTCATTACGTTCTCCCTTTTAAATTAAGATGGGAAATTCCACTCCACCATTTTATAAGTCTGTTTCAGTGATCGAAACCTGAACCGTGATATTCCATTTCTTATGATTTGGGACTTTCGCGTTCAATTTTTGTTCATCGCTTATTTTGATTATCAAACGTTGATCTTCTGTAAGTTCAAAGATTTCGACACCTTCCCTGATTATTTTTGCAGATTGATTTATTTCGGATAATTCTATGATGTCTCCCGTGGATTAAATACTCCACACCGGAAAAACATAAATAGTCTCACCGATATATATTTTGAGCCAATAATCGGGATTCCCAGAAGTTCCGGTTGGACCGTTTGACATTGTTGCAGTTTCCGAAGCGGCTGCCTGTGTCATGTTTGTCCAACTTCCATCACCATCTTCGATTGAAAGAATACCATCCCAGTCAACCGTTCCTGTTGCTCCTCGTATTCTGTAACCACAAAGGATGCCATTTTTTGTTCCGGAACCACCTACACCGACCGATACGCCGGCAGCGTGGGTCGTGGTCGCGAGTGTACCCTTGATATCGATGCCGAAACTGCCACCACTGACGTCACCCAAACTTCCGGTTAAGTCCACACTTTTGCTGGCATATATTATGGTATTGCCCCAGATGGAACTCAAACCTCCAACACCATCGTAATTCGCATTCAATGCCAAATCGGTATGTAATGCACAAGTTGATACGTCGGCATTCCCAGTGACAGCAGCCGTGACCAATCGTCTAACGGTCATGACCTCCGTATATCCGGATAATGTTGTCAGAATGCCATCGTCGCCATAAATTCCAACACCTTGCGCTAAATCCCAACTGCCTGCTCCACTCAATGGGATAGCACTTCCGGAAGCATCCACATCCCTGCCAATAAATAGTGAATGTGCGATATCAGCACCAATAATTGGATCCGAAAATATGAATCGTGCCGTTCCATCACTGACATCGTCAAATGTCACTCCGCCGGCATCCGCCACCGTGGATGTCCAATAGGCCGCTGCATCATAAGGTTGTTTTAAGACCGTTGCATTAATACTCCATTGATTGTCCGTGGCATTGCTGATTGTTTCGCCATATTGTCCGCGAAAATCAGCCGTGAATGCCTTACGTCCGGATGGTGAGCCTTCATTAATATCAACGGCGTAGGATGCCGTCTGCGTGCCGGAAGAATTATTAAATATTTCAATTCCTACCGCTAATGTAGACGTTCCGCCGGCACCACCATCAAGAGAAACTTCCAGACCTCGAAGTGTGGTAGCCGTTCGTGTCTTTGCATCCGCCCAAAAATATCCACCTGTTACAACTGAGGCAATATTCCCGGAAGCATCAGTCACTCGCGCACCCGATTCAATGCCTCGAACTGTCCCTGCACCTCCGGCATCCCCACCAGTTGCACGAACATAGATTCCGTCCAGTGTTCCGGTCAACGCAGTTGTGGAAATTTGAGTCATTGACAGATTGATTCCACGATCACCGGATGCATCCAGACTTTGTACCCCGGTCAATTCAAGTGTTTTTTCAAAATAGACCGTATTTCCAAATATCCACGGTCTCCGTTCGATCTGCGGTTGCGCAATCAACACACAGGCAAAGATGCATGATAAAAGAATGATTAGTTTTTTCATTTGTCGTCTCCTTTCTTTTTTTCTGATTTATCGGAAACTTTCTCGACAAATCCTTCCTGTTCTAGGACTTTGTCTTCGGGAATATCGATGAGGGCTCCCGGCCAGTATATTTCAGCCGATTCACCTCTCGATATTCCCCGCGTTCCGCCGTCACCTTCGATAATAGGACGCGGCGCCAGAATGTTTTTCAGAACTTTATACTTCATCGTTCCTCCTTGTTAAAAAACAGGGGAGAGAAACTCCCCCCTGTTTGATTCAATTATGAGACAACGGTTTGTAGAAGATATCCGCAATTTGCATCGATGATGATTTCGTCTTCGTTGATTTTACCTTCAACGTAGGTTCCTTCGACATCCTCATTCACCCATTGCCTCATTTGCACTGCATCCGATCCATAGATCGACGGTCTGAGTCCGAGTGTATGACTTCGATTTGTCGGGGCGGGATCGATGTAAGCACCGATGACGTTCTTTCCCCAGATATATCCGAGGGTTTCCGTCTGGCCTTCCTTGGTCGTCTGATAGAGTGGATTCCCGATAAAAACTTTTTCCACATCAAACGCTGCGGCCAACAAATCGGGAGTGACCTTACCTTCCCTGATGTTCATCGTGTATTTGATCCGGTCGATGACATAGGGATGCAGTTTCAGTTTGTTATAAACCTGACGCCCCATAAATATACGATTCATTTCGGCACCAGTCGTGCTATGAATACTGTTCCGCATGAGTTCCACATCATCAAACGGATCGGAACTGGAGGAGGTAAAATTGTCCCATCGATCCGCAGCAACCAAAGCAACGTAGTTTGTTAATACGGATGAACTGGTCAGGAGCGCAGCCACCCGATATTCACGACCCAAAAGAATTGCATCGGTCACAACGCGCACGGCCAGTTCCACAAGGTCCAACCCCTGGCTCATGAATTCCTTTGCATCTTCCTGATCGATTCCGTCGTGAAGCGCACGACGCACACAGGCAAACGTCCCATCGGTATCCATCTCGACATGAACCTGACTTGACAAAGCAAGACGCGCTTTCGCATCGTCATACTTGCGGAACATATTGCCTCTTTTGAATCTTCGATAAATGCCCGTTTTCTTGCCTTCCGTATTTATTGACGGCAGGGCTTGTGCCGCGATATAGGCATCCGGACGGTTCGCATATTCAATCGACAGGTTCGTCAAATAAGGATCCGTCTGAAACATTTCATGTCTTGATAACATAGGCGGCCTCCTTTAAGACGTCACTGTAGGTGCGAGTACGAGTTTCAGGGCGAAAATATCTTGATCAACAGCCGACTGCAATGCAGTGCCAACCACAAATTGCGAAGCGGCATCGTCGGCGATGAGTTCCCCGTCGGTATCAACGACGACATTATTGCCTTCGCTGATATTTCCGCCGGCACGGCCTCGACAAATCCCGGAAATTGCAAGTTGGACGGTTTTCTCATCCGTTGATGTTCCTTTGACTTTCTCCTGGATAATGCCGTTTACTTGTTGGCCTTTAGTCAATGAGGCGGCGATAATCAATCCCGAAGAGAGAACGCCCGCGCAATATAATTTTGTCGAAAGGTCGGCTTGCGTAGTAAAAGACGCCGATGTAAACGGCGCCCTTGGTACATTACTCATTTATACCTCCTTAATAACCCGCCTCCTCGAACATGGCAGGTTCTTTGAGTTTGAGTTCACGTTTGGCTTCGGTAAACAAAATCTTTTCATCCTTAGCCATTTTCTTGATTCGTTCGTAAAGTATGATTTTCGGATCATTCATTCCGTCACCGCCCGAACCTTTTTCCTTGAATTCAATCACCGTCTTTGCATCTTTCAGCATTTTCTCGACGGCTTCTCGGTCTACCAATGCCAATTTGATGGTTGCATCTTTTTGGGCAGGAACCATCTTGCCTTCTTTGAGTGCACCATCAACCAAATCGGTGATTTCCTTCAATTCGATTTTTTTCCTGAGATCAAGGGCAATCTTGGAACCTTCAATAAGTGTATCGTAGTCTTTCCTGGTCAATTTGATTTCCGTGTCTTTCACACTTTTTTCTTTGAGTTCCTTGTTTTCCTTTTCGACGATTTCCTTTTGGTCTTTCAAGGATTTGTTCTCGGTCTCGATGTCTTTCAATTGTTTTTCGATGTCTCCGATTTTCCCGGCTGTTTCGGTTAAGGTCTTCACCGCGCCCAGGAGGTCGTCGTCTTCCTTGAGTTTCAGGAGTTCTCTGATTTCTTTCATGTTTGTTCCTCCTTGTTGTTGTTCACCCACCCCGGCATTCTGCGCGGCCTTGGTCAAGATATTTTCCGCTTTTTTCTTGAGTTCCGGGCTTAATTTAGTTTGTGATAATCTCGCTAATGCATTCCGTAAATGTGGTAAATCAACCTTTCCGTCTTTGTCTTTGTATGGTAAATGCCTCAATGACCGAGGCATGGTTTTTCCGGTGTCGTCTTTTGTTCCACCGGATTCGATCACGGCGAAAGAACTGTCCGGTAAATTGTTTATGTATGCGGTATCCCATTCGGCCAGTAACACTTCTCCATCGGTCAAGGATATCGCAACCACTCCTTTTTTCAAGAAGGGAACGTTTGTCAATCCAAATCCCCGGATTGTAAATCCATGATTGATTCCGTTTTCATCCGCCCAGTTTTCCTTAAAGACAGGTGATAACCAGTTTATTTCTTTTTTATTAATATATTCCCGCGCCTTATCTGTAAAATTTATCGAAGCCCAAAGTGCATTGTCGCGTTTGAAAAGTTTCTCTATTCTGCCTGATGCTTTTACTTTTTCAGGATCGGATTCTCCTGCTGGCGGATGTTCATAACTTCCGGGGATCACCCATTGTCCGGTTTCGTCTTTAAGCGCGCCGATACCTAAGGAAAAATTCTTTACCGCTTCATCGATCTGTTCCTCAGTCACCGGGAATGCACCATAGGCAGAATGTTTGAAAATATCTTTTTCCATCGGCGGATAAAGCAATTTTACTTCGACAAGTCCTGTTCCGGGATCAGAGAGTGCGAGAAAATATTCCGTGGCATTCTTTGTCTCAAACTGTGCATTAGCTACACGTATGGCATATCCTGCACATTTTTCTTCATCTTTTCCATCTTTCATGCAGGATATAAGTGCGCTGTTTGCAATCGTAACCCACTTTTTTTTCTGTTCATCCCCAAGACCGGATTGATGTTTGTCAACATCTTCTATTTTCCAAGGCATATTATGCCTCCATTTTTAATGGTGGGGTGGTAAGTCCAAGAGAACCACCCCACCTTCAGGAGAGAAAAGGGAGATCCCTCTTGTTCCTGAGTTATTTTGCTGGTTTCCCGGTGTACCAACCAATGATAGCAATCACAATAGCTACAGCGATATTCAACCAGTTTATTATATCCCCAGTAGCAGCTGCAATGCCTTCTTTGATTGCCGTAGCGATAACGATGACGAGTGCGGCGATATTTGTGATTGTGTTTTTGGTGGATTGCATTTTGTACTCCTTGCCTATTTGGCTTTAGTGATAAATTCTAAAAGTTTTTTTAAAAACTGAATAACCAATGAAAGAAAATCCGTCTTTACTGATTGACCGGCTTCAGGATCGTTTATTTTTTGAATCTTACTTGTTATTCCCACGCCGGCCATGCTCGTACCCAAAGCAAATATACCTTCCCCAAGTAACTTATATCCGATCACTTGTGTTCCCGGACCAACACAAAGTAGACCGCCTCCGACCATTAATAATATACCCGTGATTGTCTTTTTGCCAGATGTCCACGCCCACAATCGATCATACCAATGGACTTTGACTGGTTTGAGTTTTTTTTCTTCAAGTTTTCCGATCAACCGACCGACTGCACCATCTATGTTTGGTAAACGCGGTTTGCTATTCGGAATTTTTTCCGCTTCTTTTCGAATTTCATTCGGTATTTTTAAATTATCTGTCATCTCAATATTCCGCTTTCAATTAAATCTTGCACCCGATCCACCCGTGTCAGCCACCCCCTAAGATATCGTTCCATCTTTCCGCCCGAAATCATTCGATAATATCTTTTCCGGCGATCTGCATAAAATAAACAAGCGAATTCAATGCCTCCAGGGACTATGCCTTCGCTACGTTTTTGCGTCTCAGAAAGTATTGCACTTGCCGATCCGAGTCCTGCATTCACTCCATGATCCAAAACATGCATCGCTAAATTGTTCGGCAATTCACGGCATTTCAAAGGCATGTAATAATCCGAAAAATAAATATTCGCCGCGTCTTGTGGGGTCAATTTGGCAATGATCAAATTCGGATATGACCTTTTCGAAATCCCAAAGTTCGTTTCTCCACCCGGGTCGTTCGGGTCATTGACATACCCGCCTTCCATTGAAATCACTACATCAATTAATTTTTTGGCTTCGTCTGTCATTTTTTTCTCATAAGTATTCCTTCAATCCGTTCCAGTCGTGAACTCATCTCGGATCGAAATTGTCCTATCTCTTTTGAAAATCCTTGTGTTCGTTCATCGCAAATATCAGTTTTTACATATTTTCCACTTGATTTATTTTTAATCGATACAATAATAACCTGAGCCGTTGCAATTGACAGCCCGGCAAATCCGATTCCAGCACCAAGAAATTGTAATCCGTCCATTATTCTCCGCCTCCAGGTTTTCCGATTTCGTAGATGTTCATTCCTCTGCAACGATCAGACGTTCCTGCACAATCAATATACCCACCGCCTGCGAATAAATCATATTCCGGCGAATCAAAATCAAACTCCATCCCATCCACCTGTGCACATTCGTCACATGTATTTTCGTCCATCACCTCGGATCGTATAATTTTTTCTATTTCCTTTTGATGCTGCGCCGCTTCCGAATCCCGTGCCAGACCGAATATTTCACTTGCCCGCGCATAAACCTCGGACTTAAAATCATTGGTTGACAAAACCACAAGAATATCCGATAACTTCCGTGTATCAATGTGTCCGACGATTTTTTGCCGAATCATTTCTTTTTTCCAAACTGAATAAAGTTTATCTTCTAGTGTTGAAACTGATAAATCTGCAATCTTTCGAATCGCTTTAAATCCTTCATCCGGATCGTCAATCAATGGAGATGACATCTTAATTCCTTGTTCGGCAATCTCCTGTTTAATTTTATTTTTGGAATACATCCAAAGACTTTTCAATTCAATTGAGATTTCATTTTCCATCTTTCCGATCATCGGCATATCACGTCTGCAAAATTCATCAAGTGCATCTCCGAAATCTTTGAACGATTCTTTCTTTGCAAGCAATTGTGTGCCTTTTTCAACAAGCACCTTGATCATCCCCATCCGGTATCGTAATCCGATTTTCAAGAGTTCGTCGCGCCTCTTTCGAATCTCGGAGTCAATGTCTTTGAGTTGGATTTTGTTTTCCAATTCCGTGAGCGGTCGCCAATAAACAACCTCCGCTTGTCCTGTTGTTTTCGTGTCAGCCGTTTTTGGCGGCGTTGTTTCAGAGAGCTCTGCCAATCTTTCATTTGGTTTTCCTTCGGGTTTTGTTTTGACATTGATCGGTTTGGGTTGCGGAGTTTGAGTCTCTTCTTTCTTTGGCAACTCAAATGCCTCCCGAATCCACTCTTCAAGATTTTGATCCGGCATTATCAGACCGCCTTGGGCAAGACTTGCGAGAGCTGCCGATACAATTTGATAATCAATACTCTTGATCTTAGACACTCTAAGTTTCGGATATTCCGTCACACCGGAGAAGTTTAAATCAACCAATTCCCGAATCATTTGACGACTTTCACTTCCCTCATTAAAAATGTCTTCGACATATTTTGCCACACTCATAATCGACAAGAGAAAAATATCTTTCAATTCACCTGCCACTGCGCGGGATCCCGTTTCTGTCTTTCCAAGATCAAGGAATTGGCCGAGAATATTTCCGGTTATCTCTGAATTATGCCAACGAATAGACTCCATGACATTTGACGTATTAGAGGCTTTCATATCCGCAACTTCAAACTTCCACCCATCCGGAAGAATCACATATCCTTTTTCATGTGCTCGAAATGTTTCACAAACATCTTCAGCTGCATCTTGATCTTCTTTGGTTGCCCCTTGCGGTAAAGTTATTAAAGGTACACCTAACCCTTGACGTTCATGCTTGATTGCATCGATTTTAATTAATTTGTCTTTTGCCAACCAATTTCGATAAACCGTTCTTAAAATAGACTTGCCGACGTAGTTATCGCCTTCTTGATCATTTGTAAATAATAATAAATATTCGTTTGGAATTATCAAAGTTTCGTAAGTGTTTTTTGGAGTATAAGCAAACTGCTTTATTTCTTTGAGGGTACCATATTTTGCATCGCCCGGATCACTCCACCTTATCCATTCTTGTATAGTAACCGGTTTTCGTGGAGCAAGTTTTTTGATGAAGAACTTCCCATCTCTTTGTTCCCAAACTTTTTCAAAAACGTAATGACCAAACTGTAAGTATTTAAGGATATGTCTAAGAATGAATGACCATGTAAAATTCTTGTTTTTGAAAAGATTCAGTTCGACAAAATCCTTAATCTCTTGATCTGTCAAATCATCCGAGGCCGCGTCTATCTGCCAAATTGCCGAAAGAATCGGTAACTCAATAGCCAACAAAGTAGCATTGACTTGTGCATCTGTTCGGCGCATTTTATCAAAAGTTTCGATCGCCTTTGAATCGCGAAGTTCAAGATTAAATTCCTCTTTCGAAAATCTGCCGCCGATTAAAAGTGTGCCGGTTGCACCGCGTTCTTTGACTTCGGGCGCCGGCTGTTCTATTTTCTTTTTTGCAGGCATCAGGATTGCATCCTCATCATTCCGGCTGTAATCGGTCGTACCCGCCGCATCTTAATCTCATTTTTTGGAGTGTCAAGACGAATCCGTATACTCGTCGAATCTATTCGTGCAACAATCCGATGAAATGCTTCAAGTGCGTGGTTTTCCTCTTTCTCCAGATTTTTCCAAGTGATCCCTTCAATTTGCCGGCGCAGGAATTGACACCGATCAAATATTTTGATTTTGTTTTGTTTAAATCGGCGATTGACAATTTCAACCCGCGCCTCTATACCTATCGGATATTGCGTGAGATTGATCTGATATTTGGAACGGTATTCATCCGCCGGCGTGCGTCCGTCTTTTTCGGTCTGAAAAGCCTTGGGACATCCCACACTCAAAATCGGATTGCCATAAACCGAACGCATTGATTTGACTTTCGGTCCGTGGTATCCGATGTTTTGATTGGCTTCATAGTGTTCATCCAGAAAATAAATTATATCGGTTGTGCGATCATAAACCACAAAGAGCCAGGCTGTGGGACTCGCAATACCGTAGTCCATACCTTCGTAATTTTCCCATGAGATATGTTTGGGAACTTCAAAATATTCGGTTGCCCGAATCAAATGCCGATTTTCATCATAATCTTTATGGACCAAGCCGGCATTGCCCGTAGGAAGACCGTATACATATTTATCTACCCAATCAGAGCTATGATCCGCAATCAGTTCATCGTAATATCCGGTCCGGATATTTGATTCGTTTAAAAACGGCGGCGGCCAGAAACCTATATGCTCCTTATCTTCACCATAAAAAATTCCATAATCCCGTGTCTTGCCTTTAAACGTTCCTGTCCCTATTGTGAGCGGATTGGCAAAAAACATATACCAATACCATCCTTTGCCCTCGAAATTTCCAATACATACTGACTTATTCGGTTCTTTCGAAAGTCTTCCGGTAGCCATATCAAAAACATCCTTGACTATTTCTTCGGCTTGGTCTATCATAACATATCCAAGCCGGATGTTTTTCAATTTCCGGACGTCATCCGGGCGGTCCAACGCGATAAATAAAATCCTCGAACCATTTTTAAATTCAAGGATTTTATGTGTTTTATTGAAACTATCACCTGTTAAATCCCAATCATAAATTTCTTTAAAATTGGGAAGAGTCGAAGAAAGCATGTCATAATTAATATTTCGAATAACGGCGGCTTGAATTCCAGGGAATTGTTTACAGTTTACTATCAAATCACCACTTGCGATTGTAGTTTTTCCCGATTGGAATTCAGAAAAATAAGCACGATGTTTTGCTGTGCAATCGCTAAAATATCCCTGATAATCATTCATGTCATATATTTTATCAACGAACTTCATTGCCATTCCCATTTTTTCTGAATATAACATTAATGGTCGTGCTTTCTGGAATATCAATTGTTGCTTCTTTCGGCAAAAGCGGAACGACGATCTTCATAAAAGTCCCAAGAGGATTAGCCAATGCCTTTTCCCTTATTGCTTTTTTTAAGGCTTCCTTGACTTTGACTTCCTTATAGACTTCATCCAATATAGCCAATGCCTGGGAACGCCCCGATAGACTTCCTTTTGGCCGACCTGGGCCAGGGGGTCTCCCTGGTTGAAAGGGTTTTCCTCTTGGTTTTGCTTTTGGTTTTACATTTTTTTGCATTTATAAAAACCTATTTGATTTTAATGCTTCATCCAACTTCTTACATGTTTTCGTTTAAATCTTTTTTGGACATATTTATTTGGACCCCAATCGTGAACAGTTTTTAATTCCCTCTCACTCAAACCCATACGACACATTGCGGATTCTAGTCTTGTTTTTGGACATGCCGGATCCATTATTTTAATTCTATTTGAAAACCCGACACCATTAAAAAACCAATCGGTAAATTGTTTGTAATATTCATAATAACTATCATTTAGTGGAAAAGTTGCTAAAGGAGTTGAAGGTTCTGGTTGCCATGCAGTAAATGATAACCCCAAAACACCCTTTGCACATCGTTTTTTCCATTCTAATATAACGTCTCTTAACTCCAACCAATCATCATTTGTTTCTGTCGGTAACCCAGCAATCAAAAACCATCTTACTCCTTTATGATTTTTATTTAGCCATATTGTATATTTTAATTTGATCCCGTCCAAGCAAACGCATGATATTTACCCGCATATGCCCAGCTATTATTTTCCCGTCCGTATCAATAGCCGGTATCTCAACAAGATCAAACTTTTCAAGACTTTCTTTAAGTTTCTCTGCTTGTTTATCCGTCAGCCGGCGCGGGTTTCGTTCATAAAAAATCAAATCATTTATATTACGTTTTTCAGTATGCCAAACCAATTTACAATTAGATTTAGAGATTCTCATTAATTGAAATATAAGATTTAAAATTAGATTGTCAAGAATAATTTTTGTTTTATTCTTTTCTGCTCATTTCAACGATCGCAAAAACTACCGCGGCTATCCCCAAAGCCAGCACCCATCCCACATGCGTATGGGCATACCAAGTAAAGACACCTAAACCATCCATAAGCAAATCACCATAAGATGCACCGCGATTATCAAAAACTCGGTTAATTAATTTTGCTATTTTAAACCAAGATTTATTTACTATCTTGCGATACCGAAAAAAATCCCATGACCAAATCCAATCTAATAATTCCCATCCTACAGCAAAACAGATTGCCATTAAAATCCCCACGGTTGATGCTAGATAGGCTGTACCAATCCAATGGACGTATGACCATAAATCAAAGTTATCATTCCATTTTTTGATAATCATGATTTCTCCTAATTATGATTTTTATTTTATAATCCCAATCCCTGTCGGTTGGGCAAGTGTCTTGCCTGCTTGTTGTATTCGCATACTGTAAAGTTTAACATCCATTCCGCTTGTAACAAATCGTATTTTGGTCAATCCGTTTAGATTTATTTGCAGTTTTGCCATTGGCAAATTAGGATTGACACAGATGATGTGTTCTGTACCGTTGATTTCAAGAAATACTTTGATTCCCAAACCCATTGTTTTGGTCCATGCCGTACAATCCACGATAAAATCATATAGTCCCGCCTGGAAATTTCGTTCGGTCAAGTCTATCCAACATGTACGCAAAATTTCATCATTGTATCCACGCATTTCAACGTAATCATTCCTATTGACAGCCCCAAAATTATTCATATTAGTAACGACACCTCCGCCGGAACATTCCCAGGCAGTGATACCTTCAGGTTGTGGCGGTATTTCCAAAGTTCTTATAAGTACAGTTATCGGATCTGACCATGCCGATTCATTGCCGGCTAAGTCAAGTGCTTTAATTTTAATAATTGTAGAATCCGGCCATTGACTTTCCGGTATGCGTTTGTGGAACTTATTTATATCCGATGTATAAGGTTGGACTAATCCATCTATGGAAAAATAGACTTCATCGTTTGTGTATGCCGTGCTGTCCCAATAGACTTTCAACCCGTTTGGAATTTCGGATCGCACAAATTCATGCCGAGTTTGACCGAACACCTTTCCTGCTGCAATTAAAATCAGAATAACCGCCGCAGCATACATTAACCAAAATCCGAGTTGTTTCCAGTTTGCCCTCTCCATACATTTAATTTGCTTTTTCATGATGTATCTCCTTTTATAAATTATAATAAATTCTTTTTGATATTTATATAAATGGTGTCCATTTATTTTTTATATAGATTCTTGTATAACAATATTTGTCAGTACATGACACACTCCATTTTTTGAAATTAATCCAAATCATGATTTATCCTAAAGCGAATTATAACATATATTGGACCATACCAATATTCTCTTGACCAATATGTAATAAATTTTTGTAAACTCCAAATCCCGCAATGCCAACGGCCTATTCTTACAACTCCGATTGTCAAATAATGAGTTATTCTAATCTTAAAAATCATTTCAATCCTTTAATGCCTGATAGAATTTAATTGTTTTAGAAAATCAGCAATATCATCCAAACATCCTGCACTATAAACCGCCTGAACTACTGGGAAATAACAATATTGTCGCCATGCTCCATACCATTTTATATTACCCAAAGAATGACATCCATTTTTAGTTTGACATGACCATTTAGATGTTTTACCTGTTGAGATCAATTCACTGAATTGCAAATATTTATATTCTGTTTTCATATTCCCTCAAAATGCCTGAATGAAAGCGCGGGGTTCGTGTTTTGATTGCATCATTGTACATTGACCAATCCGGCATCCGAACAGTCCTTTTCTCTTTCCCGCGCTCGCATTCAGGATTCTAATCCAAACCCGATACCATTATTTTAATTTTGCCTTCTTTAACATAATCATAAATCGCTACAAGGCGATCCTCTTCAAGATCGGCACATTCACGTGGCGTTTCGTAACAAATTAAATAATATTCGCCATCGCGTTCGCATTCCCTACGAACATAAAGCAGTTTCGGAAATATTGATTTTTTGGTTGACATGGTTTTCTCCTTTTTGAGTTTTATTATTCTTTCTCCAATAAAACGCATTCGAACTACATACTTTTTCCATGTTGATAAATCCATCCTG
>Ga0315285_10000509_pt1 | contig 40197 bp, 32 predicted proteins | sample YL17G09_36_MG_FD_203698 | JGI IMG/M metagenome (GOLD analysis project Ga0315285, IMG submission 203698) | Sediment microbial communities from Yellowstone Lake, YNP, Wyoming, USA - YL17G09_36 | ecosystem: Environmental > Aquatic > Freshwater > Lake > Sediment | place: USA: Wyoming | collected...
GGCGGCGACGGGCAGACCGCGCGGCTCGTAGTAGTGCTCGGCAAATGCGTCTATGACGGCTTGCGCTTGCCCTCGTTCCACGACCGCGATAATAGCGCCGCCCAGACCAGCTCCCACCAATCCAGCCCCTGCGACCCCCGGCATGCTCCTGGCGATGTCAACCAGCGTGTCCTGCTCTTCGGTGCTTACGTCATAGCCGCCGGGCTGCCTCCAGAGCCGTGACCGCTCAACGCGCTCCGGCTGACCCGATTCGGCGTCGGCAATGAGGTCCCGCAGTTCTTCGTCCGGCAAAGCATTGTCGTTCGGGACGCGCTTTCCGTCAAGCAGGCGCGTAACGCGGTCGCCCTCGTGGGAGATGTCGATCAGTTCGCCAAAGCCTCTGATGTCGCCTATGCGGAGCATCTCGCCAGCCATTTCGCTGCGGATACACTCGGTTATGCCGTAGGCGCAGACCTGCCTTATGCGGTAGCCATCGCCCGGTTCCGCGTGCGTGCGGAATGTCCGCTCCACCAACGCACGATCGTCCGGCAGGCAATCGAGTATCTCGGTGCGAGTGCACCGCTCGGGCAGACTGCGGAGCATGCGATAGATGGCCGCCTCCGAAACGCCGAGCGTTCGCGGGTTCACATCGCGTAGGTGCTCCATCATGGACGCGTAGCGCGGGAAGTTGCGTCTCAGCATTGCAAATCCAAACACATAGCATGCGACGCGCTCGTTGAACGCGTCCCGCGCGCCCTCCTGCTTCTTCGCCTCCACCAGACTGTTGGCGAGCACGATGCTGTGGGATTCGGGAAATGGCAGGGCCTTGACCGAGACCGGGAACGCGGCGACGTGCAGTATATGGCCTTTCCTGCCGAACTTGATCGCGGCATGATCGCCGCCGCCGCCCCTCGTCCCCACGTACCACTCGGCCAGTCTGCACGCTTCCACCAGCTCCAGCGCCCCCATCGCAATGGCGTTGACTCTTATGCACGCCTCCGCAGCGCCGACCACGATGGCAGAGGAGCTGCTCAGACCGGCCGCCATGGGGACGTTGCCGCTGACGGCCATGTTCATCCCGCGCAGGGGTGGGTCGAAGGCGCCGTCAGGGCGGGTGTGGATGTGTTGGAGATAGAGAACGGCAGACTTGACGTAGTTCGACCAGTCGGCCGCTTCCCCGCGCCGCTTGCGTTCCTCAAACTCCTGCTGGCTCCACGCATCCCAGTCCGCAATCTTGTGTCGCGGCAACCCCTTGGAGATGGCAAAACTCCTCGCAGGGAAGGCGGCATCGTCGGCGTTGCAGAGGTGGACCTCGTCGTCCCCTCGGGGCTCAAAGACGAAGAAGACGTCCTTGATCGCAATCGGGTTAACGAACCCACCCCGGTGGTCGACGTGCATGCCTACCAGGTTTATCCTGCCCGGGGCGCGAGCGACCAGAACGGACGCGTCCTGACCGAAGTGCCGCATGAAGGCCCGCACCGCCCCCAGGCAGAGCTGCGCTTTCTCGGGCAGGACGGCTTCGTCCGGATAGAGCTTGCTCAGCGCCCGGCAGGCTGTGCTGCATGGGTCCTCGAGCATCGCTGCAAGACTGCGGACCGGCACCGATACCCTAATGTGCTGGGCCTGCGACACCATTACCCGCTTCCCAAGCAAGCACCGAGCTACAGCGGCCGCAGTGGGGCCCTTTCCACCACCCCGTGTTCCATCGGCTTATTCTTCAGCACCTCGTTGGGCCCGTAAAGACCCCTCGTGATGCGCGTAAGAGTATAGGCGATGGTGAAGGGGCGAAGGAAGGTGCCCGGGTCGGTCGTTGAGCTGCATCCAACCTGGCAGAAATCTCCCAAGACGACGCCCATCTTCGGGGTGCCAATGTCGTAAACCTTGCCTGCGATCTCAAGCGTCAGGTTGATCCTGTCCTTCTTGTCCCTTACGCCGTTGTAGATACCCAGGTTAGCTGCCGTCACCTGGTTGCCGAAGTGCGTCATGTATCCGGCGAGGCTATCGCCGAGGTAGGAGGGGTGAGGGAAGTTGCCCTTGTTCATCACGACTGCGTTCTTCATCTCGCATCGTATGGTGCAGTCGTCGCCGAGTATGCAATCGCCGCGCAGGTAAGCGCCCTGCCGAATCTCGCAGTTCTCTCCGATGATGGTCGGACCTTTGACGCCGACGCCCGGCTCCATGCTCGTGCCCGCGCCCACGAAGATGCTGCCCTTCTTCACCTCGAGGTCGCATCCTACCACGCTTGCTCCCGGCCCAACCACGATGGTGCCGGGCTTGCCCTTCGCGCCGATGATGCAGCGAGGCGCGAACACGGCGCCCTTGCAGACAACCACCTCGAACTCGCCGAGCACCTGCGCGTGAACGTCCTTGGCGCCGACGACCTGGACGCCCTTCGATCCCTTCAGCTCAGCGATGGCCCTCTCCAGCCATGCCGTGGCGTAATCGCTTATCTTGCTGATCGCCTGGCAGACCGAGCTGCTCTCGTCGAACAGCGCCTTGTGCGCGAAGGGATGCGCGCTGAAGTCGAAGTAGGTTTCCGCCTTAAGGTCCGCTGGCACCTCCTCAGCGGCCAGTTCCAATAGATTGATGACCTCCCGTGCCATGTTATGTCTCCGTTGGTCTAAGCCATCTTCTTCTTGCAGTCGGCGATCTTCTCCAGAACCTTCTCGTGCAGCGTCGGGTTCGTGCTCGCGACCACGTCGTGAACCGTCTTGACATTCTCAGTGAACTTCACCTCGTTGCCATCGAAGTCCGTCACAGCCGCTCCCGCCTGCTGAGCGACAAAGATGCCGGAGAATACGTCCACATGCGGCTGCTGGCGGGCGAAGTAGCAGTCTATCTTGCCTTCCGCCACGTCAACGAACGCATAGGGACCGCCGTTGGGAAGGAAGAACTTGAACGGTGCCATCAGCTCCCTGTACTCGTCCAGGAGGGGCAGCAGGTACTTCTTGGGCTTCATCGCATAGGACTCAATAGAAGCCTTCTCCAGCTCAGTGACATCCGTGCGCCCCATTAGCTTACGATACTCCGCGTTCAGCCGGAACTTGTGCTCCAAGCCTTTCTTGCCGAGGTGCGCTATGAAGGCGCCGCTCTCATTCGCGAAGGCGATGTTTCGCGGCACTGCATCGCCCACGACGCAGCTTAGGCAATCGCCATTCGTGTCGAAGAACGCCAGGGAGCTGTACCAGAAGTCCGCTATGCCGCGCTTGAACAGATAGCTGCCGTCGAAGGGATCGCAGACGACAACCATCCTCTCGCCCTTCGCGTCCGCGTTGAGCTCTATTCGGCCGACTTCCTCGCTGAGCAGGAGGACAGGCCTGCCCAGCCCCTTCAAGCGTCTGGTATATTGAGTCTCGGTGTCCTTATCGACCTTGAAAACCTCCGGATCCCAGCTCTTGTACTCACCGATGCGTTCCTCGACGGTTTCGCCACCCACATTCTGATCGTTGAGTTCCTTTATGATGTCCAGACCCTCCGCCACGACAGCGAGATTGAAGGCCGTCAACTCACCCTCGCCTGCGAAGGCCTTCAGACGCTCCTTGAATCTATCGTCCGGCATCACAACACTCCTCTGGGTGTGAAGGAAATGCGGAGATCCCGGGGCAGGAAACCCCGAAAATAACACCGTATTCTACTCTCTTCCGCAGGCATGTCAACGCGCGCCCTGGGAACATCCGACGCAACAGTTGCAGACGCAACGCGCATTGCCAATTGCACCCCCGCACTGGCCCCAATCAAGAAACGGCGGGGATCGTCTCAGCCACCCTCGCCGTCTGGTTCGCTGGCGCGCCCGGGGAGACTCGAACTCCCAACCCTCGGATTCGAAGTCCGTCACTCTGTCCGATTGAGCTACGGGCGCGTTGCGTATGAGGATTACCCGCACTATATACCACCGCTGCACCGCAATCAAGCACTCGTTCGAGATCGGCCAGCCCGCTTGCTGTCGTATTGACCACACCCCTGCACGTTGGGGCTGTCCTGTTGGGGCTACGAAGCATTTGGCCTGTTGACAGGACAGGACTCGTCTGCCACACTGTCGCACTTTGCCGCACTGCCGCTCGTCAGAAGGCTCGCTTGAGACGATGAGAACGCCCCGCACAACCGCTTACTACCTGGCAGCCGTTCCCTTCGTCTCCATCATTGTGAACGTTACGTTCCTTTCGGCCATATACATCGCAACGAAGGACCTTAAGGCCAAGACGTGGCAACTGGGCCTGCTCGGGGCCTGCGTGACGGGGATTTACGCACTGTTCTGTCCCATCTTCGGCCGACTCCTCAGAGGCATGGACACTAAACCCAAGGCCATAGCAGTGTGCTTGATGTATATTCTGCTATGCGTCACCGTGCCGTGGGCGCACGGCTTCTGGCTGCTGCTGGGGCTGGTTATGCTTCTGAGTCTGGCAGGGGCAATCTACTGGCCGATGATGGAAGGGGTGGCCTGCGAAGGTCGCATGAGGAGCTCGATACGCCGCAACCTCGGCACGTACAACGTGTTGTGGTCAGTTGGCTTGACATGCGGCACATTGCTGGCAGGCCGCTTGTATGACCTGGGCTCGCATTGGCCCTTCCACGTGTGTGCCTGCATCGCGCTGGCTCTTCTCGTCCTGTTCGTAGTAACGCCTTCTCCGCACGCGCCGGAAGAGGAAGAGGCAGCGGCGCGCAATGCCGAGCATACGGATGAAGACGTGCAGCGCGAGCTTGCCAACAGCTTCTTGTACCTATCCAAGGTGCTCGTCTTCCTGGCGTATTTCACGTTTGGCTCCCTGCGGTCCTTGTTCCCCAAGTACGGGGAGGGGCTGGGGTTCTCGGCCACAACCATCTCGGTGCTTCTGTTCGTGGTGGTGTTGGCTCAGACGGGGATATTCCTGCTGTTCCGCAACACCGGTTTCTGGCACTACCGTTTCTGGCCGCTCCTTCTCGCAACGGCCGGCGCCGGGGTATCCTTCTTCGTCATCGGATCTACATCGAATGAGCTGCTCCTGGTCGTGCCCCTGTTGTGTGTCGGGATCTTCGTGGGATGCAGCTATTTCTCAAGCCTCTACTACTCGATGTCGCGTGACAACGCGGGAGTCGAAAGCGCGGCATGGCACGAGATGACGCTTGGCATGGGCTCAACGTTCGGGCCGATTGTAGGTGGGCTGTTCGCTCAACATGCCGACAGTGTCACCGCTCCGTTCGTGCTTTCGGGCGTCGCGGCCGTGATCGGCTTCGGGATTACTGCTCAGTTCCTGCTGCGCCGGCCTTGCCGCTTCTAGCGGATGGAACGGGCCGAATGATTGGCGGGAGGGCGCATGGCAAGGATCAGAAACTGCAAAGAGGAGGTATAGGAGGCACTTCGAGGCGGCGCGCTGGCAGGCATGATGGAAGGCGTAGAGCAGCTTCTGGGCCGATCTTGTGCATCCTGGGGCTTGACGCTCTTCGCGCAAGCTGTAGAATGGTCGCAGTCGGGGGAGTAAGAGTCTGACGCATGCTACTGAGGACTCCCTGCCCTCGCAGCGCATGCTGCATAGTTCTGTCTCGTATGCCCCATCGGATGGGGTTGTCTCTAAGGAGCCCCTGACGCATGTGCAAAGACAAGGTCGAATGGTGGGAAGGCGCTCTTGGTGAAGCCGAATCTCAACTGGCAGGTTCATACCTGAAGTGCCTTGAGCCGGCGCTCCTGGCGGCGCTGCCCGATTGCAGGCTGTTGACCGAGGTGGCGCAGTATCTGATCAGGGCTGGCGGCCGAAGGGTCAGGCCGCTGGTGACCCTGGCGATGTGCGACGCCCTGAACGGAGTCTTGTCGAATGCTCTCCAGGCGGCCGCTGCGGTGGAGCTTATTCACACCGCCAGCCTGATCCATGACGACATATTGGACGGTTCGGATGAGCGGCGCGGCCAACCTGCGGCGCACCTGAAGTTCGGCACGAATCTGGCGCTGCTCACGGGGGATATGCTCATCTTCGCCGCTTTCGACGCGGCACAGCCATTAGACGGGGCGGTCAGCATCCTGAACGCAGCGTGCAGATCCATGTGTCTTGGTGAGGTGACGGAAGACCGAGTCGCGTCGGCCAGACTGAAGGGCGGGGCGCTTCTGGGGGCAGCGGCCGAGTTGGGGGCACTGGCCGCGGGCGCACCGGGGAAGACGCTTAGGTCAGCCGGGCAATACGGTGAAAAGCTGGGCACTGCGTACCAGTTGCGAGACAATCAACTTGACGAGGAGCAAGGCAGCTCTCCCCGCCGCTTTGCCGATGATGCGAGTTCGGAGCTTGCGCATCTTCCCGCCTCTTGTGCAAAAGACCTTCTTGTGCAGCTCACCCGGTTCGCATGGCAGAGGACCCGATAGTGGGTTCCAGGAAACCGCCGGTCATTCTCGCCCTGATTGACCTCACACGCATTCTGTATTTCGGGCCTGCCGTGCTGAGTGTGTTCCTGATTGGGGCCGTGCTGGCAATGCCGGACGGCCGGATGTGGAGCACGCTGTTGCGCGTTCTGTTCCTTGGTGTCGTCGGGTTCTCGGGGGGCTTCGTTCTGAACGACTGGGCGGACTGCGCAAGCGATCGCGTCATGCTTGATGCCCGCATGCACCATCCGGAGTATGTAGAGCAGTTGCGCAAGGAGAGGCGCTTCACCGGCACGCGGCCGATGGCAGCCGGCATTATCTCGCCGAGCGCCGGCCTGGCTTTCGCCCTGGTACTGATAGCCATCTCAGGGGCGGTGGCACTGACCCTTCCTTCCCCCCACCGATGGTACGTATTGGCAGGGCTGGCGTTCGGCACGGCGGCGGAGCCTTTGTACTGCGTTCTCAAGCGAAAACAGACGCGCTTTCCTTTCGCCACCTTCCTCAGCGCTGCCCTTGTTGGCATATGCCCCGCGGTAGGCTACCTGGCCGTTCGAGAGCCGGACCTGACGGCCCTCGCCCTCTTCGTCTCTCTCTATTTTTGGGAGCTGGGATTCAACCAGCTCTACGACACTGTGGACACGGAGAATGACCGCCTGCGTGGCATCACCACGCTGAGCCGGGCCATCGGACTGCGCTTCGTGGCCGGATGGTGCCTGCTGCTGTCTGTTCTGAGCACGGCGTCTTTTGTCTTCGTATGGCGGAGCACGGCGTCCGGCTCCGCAATGCTGGCCGGCATATGTGCCGCCGCGCTGATTCTCATCGGCACGGACGCGGTGTTGCTTGCACGCCCCAGGCTCCGGACAGCCAGCGCCGCGATCGGTATCCATCAGGTATTCGTGATTATCATCGTGGCGGCCACGGTTATTGACGCCATCCTGAGGTGGACATCGGCCTACTGAGAAGGCAGCAGCTCTCCTGTGAAGCCGGTCGCCCGTTGCGCCCCTGCCAGAATGGCAGTCGCAAGAGGAGGTCAGGCGCTGGCAGCACTCCCACTGCACTATCGCAACCTGTTGTGCAACAAGTTGATACGCCAAGCCTCCCAATCCACCCCACCTTGGCACGAGCTTTGCTCCGCCCGCTAGAGATAGACACGTCTGACAAGCGGCAGCGACTGTGAAAGGAGGAATGAACGATGGCCCGATGGGATTGGGATTTTGAGACATTTGACTGGAATCCGTGGCGCGAACTGGCGCGTATGGGGCGCCGGGCCAACGATCTGGTTGACACGTTCAGCGGGAATGTCTTCGGCGTTCCGTTCCCGCCCGTGAACGTCTCGTGCGACAGCCAGAAGGTGGTTGTAACAGCGGAGATACCCGGCGTGAAGCCCGAAGATCTTGACCTTTCGGTCCAGGGAGAGGTGCTGACGCTCAGCGGCTCCCGAGGGCCGGAGAAGCTTGAGGGAGACGAACGATTCCGCCGCCACGAGCGCGGGCACGGCGCTTTCCTGCGCACCGTCGCCCTGCCGTTTGCCGTCGATGGCGACAAGGTGGAGGCGAGCTGCGTCAACGGCGTCCTCTCGGTCAGCCTGCCGCGCAGCGAAGCGAGCAGGCCCAGGAAGATCGAAATCAAGGGCTGAGGCGCCCGGGTTACGCCCGGCGCCGCCTATGCTGCAACGTGCACTGAGGAGGTGAACTGAGATGGCAAAGGAAATCAAAGTCAGAGAATCCGCCGACGAGGCGGTGGTTCCGGAGAGAGTCGAGACAGGGCCGCTCTTCGCACCGCAGGTGGACATCATTGAGCGCGCGGAGTCCATGGTCATCCTGGCGGACATGCCCGGTGTGTCCAAAGACAAGGTTGAAGTGGTGCTGGAGAACGGGGTGTTGACGATTGAGGGCGAGGTCGAACAGACCGAACAGCCCGGAACCCATGTCCACGTAAGGGAATACGACGTCGGGAACTTTCACCGCTGCTTCACGGTCGGAGAGGGCCTTGACCCTGCGGGCGTCGAGGCGACGATGAAAGACGGGGTGCTGCGGCTGGTTATTCCCAAGACCAGGGCGCACCAGGCCCGGCGGATCGAGATCAAAGGGCAATAGGGCAGCCTTCAGGCAGGCTGCGTTAGGAGGTAGAGATTATGGCACTGCGAGACATGGTTCCATGGCGAAAGGTAAGGCGTGGCGAGGAAGAGTCCCTTCTGCCGCAGCGCCGAGAGATGAGAGACTTGCTTCACGAGACGTTCGAAGACTTCTTCCGCCCGTGGGCGCTGGCGCCCTGGGGTGAGGCCACACGAAGGCTGGCCGGCTTCGCGCCCGCACTGGACGTGTCCGAGACCAGCGATGAGTATCGCGTGAGCGTTGAACTGCCCGGCCTTTCGAAGGATGACGTCGAACTCACCATAGATGCAGGCCGTCTGGTAGTCCGCGGCGAGAAGAAGAGTGAAGAGCGCGAGGAGAAGGAGAGTTGCCTGAGGGTGGAGCGAAGTTATGGCTCGTTCTCACGCAGCATCGCGCTGCCGGAGAGCGTGGACCAGGACGCCGTGGAGGCGACCTTCAAGGAAGGCGTCCTCACGGTTCGCCTGCCCAAGACGGAGAAGGAGCGCGGCAAGAGGCTGGAAATCAAAGGCGAATAACCTCTCCTTTCCACAACAACACAGGGGCGAGGCACGCCGCCATCCCACACGGCGGGTCATGTGCCTGGCCCCTGTTTCTTTTGCCCATAGGCAGTCACCAGGCCAGGGCGGCAACATACAAATCTCCCTCCTCTTCCCCAGACAACTCGGGACAAGCCAGCGGTGAGTTGATTTGACAGTCCGCTCGGCTGCCCTTAAGTTGAAGATGTTACCCGCCGTTGGCGGGCGCTGACGGAACCATCCGAAGGAGCGAAGGCGGATGTTCTTCTCTGGAATTGCTGACGAAGCGGGCGAGCCCATTGACGTTCAGGTCCGAGCCCATAAGGAACTCGGCTGGAAGCACATCGAACTCCGCAACGTGGGCGGCGTCAACCTGACCGACCTGCGCGACGAAACCTTCGAGGAGGTGGCCGACAATGTGACGTCGGCGGGGCTGGCCGTGTCCTGCTTTGCCTCACAGCTCTGCAACTGGTCGCGTCCGATTACAAAGCACTTCGACATAGACCGACACGAGCTGATGCGTGCGATCCCGCGCATGCAGGCGTTGGGCTGCAAGTTCATCCGCATCATGAGCTATCCCAACGCAGGCTGGCCCGAGGACATGTGGCGCGACGAGGTCGTAGCCCGCCTCAGGGCGCTTGCCGCTTTGGCGCAGGAGGGCGGCATAACCCTTGTGCATGAGAACTGCGACGGCTGGGCAGGCAAGGGACCTGAGGAGTCGCTCCTACTGCTGGAACGTGTCGACTCTCCCAACCTCAAGCTGCTCTGGGACACAGGCAATCCCGTTGCCCACGGCCAGGACGTGCTGGCGTATTACGAAGCCGTGCGCGCTCACATTGTCTACGTCCACATCAAGGACTGCGTGTTGAAAGGGGGCAAGCCGCACTACACCTTTCCCGGCGAGGGCGACGGCAAAGTCAGGGAGGTTGTAGGTGACTTGTTGGAGCGCGGCTACGACGGAGGATTCTCCATCGAACCCCACCTCGCCGCGATTGTCCACGAGGGGAAATCGGCCTCCGAGGGCCAGAACGCCTACCGACGTTACGTGGAATACGGGCGGCGCCTTGTGAAGCTCGTTAGGAACCTGACATAGGCCAACGTTATCGCATCAGGCGAACATGTTCTCTGAAGAGGAGCTGCCCCGTGTCTACCGTGGGTCGCCTGACGCTTGAACGGACCGGCCCGCCCGAGGCGAGGATCGGCATGATCTCGCTGCCGCTTCCGAAGGAATCGGGCTCTCGCCTGAGAATTGACCACGCTCACGCCGGGGCGGTGCCTGTCGGCTGGTGGCGGCGCCATGACGTGCCCCGGCGCGTGGTTGCCTACGTCATGGATGAGGCAGGCGTGCCCGAAACCCTCCGGCTCACCGATGGGACGCCATCGGCGTCTGCGCCCTCCAAAGCGTGGACCGTTCAGAGCCGGGTCACGGTCGAGCGATTGGAGTTCAAGGCGGTTAAGTACAACGACGTTGCCTCTCTTCGCGGCGTGCCCGCTGAGGACTGCACTTCGGTGGAGTCAGAGCTGCTTCTGGGTTTCGGGGGGCAGACCCTCCGGTTCCAGGCAGGAGCGACAGGCCCAGGCGGCAGCGGCGCCTATTACTGGCAGAACGTGCAGATCGACCAGCTCTGGGAAAACCAAGTGGCGCAGGGCGTGCGCGTCGGCGGCGTCATCTACAACTCGGACACCTACCTGTGGGCGGACGTCTATCTGGTGCTCTTCGCGAACGGGGTGGCCGACGTCGCCGTGCACTTCGTGAACACGAAGCTGCACATCGATGGGTACGATTTCCGCGGGCTGCCGTTCATCCGGTTCGCCGGCGACTTGGTCGAGCCTACGGAAGTAAGTATCCCCGCCGATGGCTGTCGTTTTGCGCTCGGCGGACTGAACCTTAACCTGGGCGACGCCGAAATCCTCACCAGCGACCAATATCCAGGCCGGATCGAGCCGGGTGAGGACGGCGTGATCTGGCGTCCGTTCAGCCGGACCTTCAACCCGCAGGTGGCTGACGCGCCGGAGGACGAGTGGGCCATCGGCTTTGCCCGAACGGTCCGCTTCCAGCTCAGCCTGTCGGAGGCGCCCCCGCTGATAGCACGCTATCGTGCTCCGTCCTGGTGGTATGCGCTGTGCGGTGAGCCGTGGCCGTGGGGGTACCTGCCGGTTCACGGCCCCTACGACCGGCTCAGCGAGCTGACAGCGGACTACATCCGCGGGTTGATGGTGCGCGGCCGCTTCGACGCGGGCAGCGCCGGCCATGGCAACGACGGCGACGCCGGCGTCGGCATGATGGAGAGCTACTACCACACGGGTCGGCCGGAGGTCTTTAAGGATGCCCTGGACTACTGCTACTACTGGGCCGACCTGTCCGTGGATCACTGCGACTTCACCGTCCGGCAGTGGGTTGGCGGCTGGCCCTGGAAGACCTGCGCCTACTCCAAGTTCCGCGACGTGATGTTCGGGTACCTTGAGACAGGCGACCCGTATCTTCTGGACGTGGCGGAGATGTGCGCCGAGAGCTACTGGCAATGGTTCCGGGCCAACTGGCCCCGCTGCACGATAGGACGGGATGCGTTCGAGGTGGGTGCGTGGGCGCTGATGTGGCGCTTCTTCGACACTGAACATGCGCGTGAGAGGTGTGTGGAGTTTGTGCGGATGATCCGGACCGTGCTTCAGTCGCGGGGCACGATCGGCGGGCAGATAGGGGCGGGACCACATCCCGGCTACCACTCGTCGCTGTACATGACAGGCGTGTGCATGATCAGTCTGCTGGACGTGGCCGAGGCGCAGGCGGAGAAGCGGTTCGACAAGCGGTTCGACTGGCGGTTCGACTGGCTCACCGCCCCGAGCGAAGCCGAGGGGGCGGCGCAGCCGATGCTACTCTGCGAAGCAGCGCTTCGCTGCGAAGCACGAGTCATCAATGACATCCCCGAGCTGTTGCATTGTCTCAGCGCCCACTACATGCGCGAGGACATAGAAGTATTCCCCTCTAATTTCGGCTGCGCAGGCCCGTGGAGTGCAGGCCAGCATAGCGTCTGGATTGCGATGGGCTGTCGGATTTACCCCGAGTTGGCGCGGCTTTCAGATCCCCAACAGGAAACCACGCAGGCGGGGATGCGCCGCTGCGTCGAAAAGGCTACCATAACGCTGGAAGAGTGGGCAAGATCAGGACGGCTCGGCAACCAACTGGTTCATCCGATCTACCACGACGCGTTGGTGCTGGGGGCGCGATGGACCGGGGAGGGGGTGCGGCTGGAGCCGGTTGGCATGCCCGACCTGTGGCCCCCCGAACAAGTGGTCTTCACGCCGCTGGGCGACCTCAAGGTCACCGTTGAGCAGCGAGGACAGACCTTACTCTTCCGCTTCGACGCTGACGCAGAGTTCCCCGTGGAAGTCAGTTACGGCGGCGTGCTCGGACGATCGTCAAGCCGGCAGACGTTGGAGGTTGAGCGATAACTGTTTTGCACTGGTCAGATGCTACTCTGCGAAGTAGCCCTCCCTGCTCTGCGAAGCCGCTACGCAGGGCGAAGCAGAGTCGCTACGTGCCTACTCCGCCGAAGCAGCTTCGGCTGCGAAGGCTGGAAGCACGAGCAAGCAGGAGCAAACCATGAAACGAAGGACGATAAAGATCGGCAAGGGGCGTTACGCTGGTCGAACTAACTCAGTGATCCAGACGGCTGTGGACGAGCTGGCAGGAGAAGGGGGCGGAACAGTCGAGTTGCCGGCGGGAACCTTCAAGTTGGCCGACGCGCTGCACTTGAGAACGGGCGTGAGCGTTACCGGGCAGGGAAGCGACACCGTGCTCAGGAAGGTCCCCAGCGTGGCAAGCCCCATAGTTGACTATCTGGGCTACGGCCATTACGAGATCACGCTCAAGCACCCGGGCCTGTTCAAGCCGGGCATGGGCGTCATCATTCTTGACGACGATGCTCCCGGCTTCTACACAACCACGGCTACGCTGCTTGCACGGGACGGCAACACTTTCTTCATAGACCGGATGCTCAACCACGACTACGACCCGGCAAAGGGGGGATGCGTCATCAGCGTCTTCCCTCTGGTCTCAGGGGAGTGCGTGCAGAACATTGCGATCTCGAACCTCACCCTGGATGGCAACAACGACCCCGTGACGATCAACGGCTGCCGCGGGGGCGGAGTGTTCTTTCTGGGGGCGCACAATGCCATGGCGGAGGGCGTAGAGGTGATGAACTACAACGGCGATGCCGTGGGCTGCCAGCAATGCACGGACGTCGTCGTGCGCGACTGCCATATACATCAGAACGCCGGCATCGGAATGCATCCGGGGAGCGGGTCAGTGCGCTACCTGCTTACCGGTAACAACGTGCATGACAACGGTGGTGAAGGCATCTTCTACTGTCTGCGCACGACACACTCGCTGTGCGAAGGCAACACCATCCGTGACAACGCCGGCGTGGGGATCTCGATCGGCGAGAGGGATACCGATCACATAATCCGCGAGAACCAGATATGCGGTAACGGCGGCCCGGCGGTCCTGTTCCGTCCGCCCCGGTATCGCGGGGCTGACCGGGTGCTATTGGAGGACAATCACTTTGCCGGCAACTGCGTCAGCGAAGGCAACGCCGAGGTGGTCATCGCTTCCGGCATCAATGACGTGGTGCTTCGGCGCAATTCATTCGACAACATCAAGGGCAAAGCATTGGGCGTGGGTGAGTCTGCCAGCGGGGTGCATCTGGTGGGGAACACGGTTGAGGGCCGCAAGCTCTCCAAGAAGGACATCCGCGGCCCGTCCGGGCGCGTCGTGTTCGGCAGCAGGGCCAGAGCTCTGCGCGTGGGCCCCGGCGCGGCTGATGCAGGTTCGACGCGTCACCTGGCTGTGGAACTCCCCCGCCTGCCTGCCAACTTCGAGTTGTGAGCCTGCTTCGCCCTCCGAAGCGCCCTGCCGCTACGCAGAGCGGAGAAGAGGGCTTCGCAGGCCCGCGAAGGAGGGGCAGCCGGTGCGGTGCAGGAATGAAAAGTTTGCCTGTGCGGGAGCGCATGGCTATAATCCCTGGTGCTGGCCAGGTCAAGGGCGCCGTGAGTGATCGCACACCGACGCCTGCTTCGCCCTCCGAAGCGCCCTGCCGCTACGCAGAGCGGAGAAGAGGGCTTCGCAGGCCCGCGAAGGAGGGGCAGAAGTGACTTGCCCCAGCGGATCCGGGGCGTAGAATCCTGTGGGCGTTTCTGGTCTGCGACTTCCCACGGGTTCGTGAGCCACTCGGCCCTGAGCTCGTGCTCGTGCTTCGTAGCGAAGGCTACTTCGCAGAGTAGCAGCCGAAGGGTGTTTCAACTCGTCAGCTCGTGCTTCGTAGCGAAGGCTACTTCGCAGAGTAGCAGGAGGAGCGATGGACAGAACGATTCTGGCCTTCACCGGCGGCTTGCAGTCTTCGGTGTGTCTGCACTGGCTGTGTGACCACCGAGGCTCCAGGGTGAAGGTGCTTATCGCGGAGCTTGGCCAGCCAGCGCCGGCGCGGGGCTTAGCCGAACAGGCACTGCGGCTCGGTGCTGAGGGGGCGCACATCGAAGATCTCAGGGAGGAACTGTGCCGGGACTACGCTTTCCGTGCGCTCAAGGCCGGCGCCGTATACGGGGGTCGTTACCTTCTCTCGAGTGCCCTGGCACGTCCACCCATAGCGGCGGCGCTGACCCGGCTCGCCCGAGACGAGGGCTATAGCTGTGTGGCTCACGGCGCGGGCGCACGCAGCAACGACCTTGCCCGTTTCGAAGCAAGCATCGCTGTGCTCGCTCCCGAGCTGACGGTCATCGGGCCGGGCCAGATACCGCCCCTTAGGAGTCGCCGCAGGGTCGTCGAATACGCACGAGCGCATTCCCTGATCTCGGAGGATGACGCCCTATCTTCTCTCAACATTGACAGTAACCTGTGGGGAACGTGCATCGCGGCCGATCCGAAGACCGATACGTGGGAACCCCTGCCCGAGCACGTCTATAGCATGACGGTCCACCCCGGGCAGGCCCCCGGCGAGCCGGAGCAAGTCGTCCTGGAGTTCGAGAAGGGCATTCCGGTCGCCGCGGATGGGCAGCGACTCGCTCCGCATGACCTCGTGGCACAGATGAACCGCAGGGCCGGCCGACACGGCATCGGCCGCGTTGAAATGATCCAGGACAGGCTGGTGGGCATCAAGGCCAGGGAGGTCTACGAAGCGCCCGGAGCAACGACGCTCATGGAAGCACACACCGCTCTGGAGAGGCTGACGTTGGATCAAGAGACGTTGCGGGCCAAGGCCGAAGTGGCCTGGCGCTACGCCGAGTTGGTCTATGCGGGCGGTTGGTTCACCCAGTTCAGAAAGGCGCTCGACGCGTTCGTGGACGTGACCCAGGAATACGTCAGCGGAGAAGTCAAGCTCCAGTTGCTCCGCGGCCGTGTTTCGGTCCTTGGAGTACGATCTCCGTGGAGCCTGTATGACGCCGACCTGGTCGTGAGGGACGATGAAATGGAACTGGCCGACAGAGTCAAGGGGGAGATATGGAGCATGAGAGCCCTTCCCTACAGGATCACAGCGATGTTGCGCGGCAAGGGCTCAGGGCCGGGCCAAGGACGCAAGCCTTTCGGCCCCGAGCTCAAGGCCGAGGGGCAGTCGTGACGCACGTTACCATCATATCTACGGGCGAAGAACTCGTCACCGGCCGTGCCGTCGACACAAATGCGTCTTTTCTGGCCTCCCGGCTCACCGCGCATGGCTATGAGGTAAGGCGCCTTACTTGCGTCGGAGACGATCCCGAGTCTCTGGAGAGGGAACTGGTTCGCTCAGCAGACGACAGCGAGCTCATCGTAGTGACAGGGGGGCTGGGACCAACGGCTGACGATCGGACGCGGGTAGCCATCGCGCGGGCGACCGGTGCGGAGCTGGTGCTTGACGAGGACTCGCTCGAACACGTTCGCCGCGTGATCGAATCGTACGGACACAAGATCACCGAGTCGCATGCACGGCGGTTCGACGGGCTCACCGCCCTGAGCAAAGCCGAAGGGCAGGCGCTCTTTCCGGCCGGGGCGGAGATATACCCCAACCACTGCGGCACCGCACGCGGGTTCGCCTGCCTCATCGGCAAGGCAAAGGCCGTGATGATGCCGGGGGTGCCGAATGAAATGATAAGCATGTTCAACGACAGCGTGCTGCCCTCGCTCCTCAAGGACAGCACAGAAACGATCCTGGTCAGGAGGGCGAACCTGTTCGGCGTGCCCGAATCGCAGGTGGACGACCGGATCGAAGACCTCATGGCAAACGGTCGGAACCCTTCAGTCGGCCTGAAGGCTGAGGGCGGCGCGGTGGGCATCTGCTTGTACGCGCGCGCCTCCGACATGGAGGAGGCGGAACGGCTGATAGCAGAGGACCTGCGGGTCATCAGAGATAGGTTCGGCGACGACGTGTTCGGGTATGACGATACGACGCTGGCCGCTGCGGTCAGCGGACTGCTGGAGCAACACGGGGTGAGGGTCGCCATAGCGGAGTCATGCACCGGGGGGCTGATAGGCAGCATGCTCACTGAAGTGCCAGGCATCTCTCGCTTCTTCCTCCTGGACGTGGTAGCCTACAGCAACGAGGCCAAGATCCGGGAGCTGCGTGTGCCCGCCGAAGAGATCGAGTCGTTCGGCGCGGCGAGCCCGCAGGTGGCCGAATCGATGGCGCGCGGGGTGTGCGAGATGAGCGGCGCAGAGCTTGGCATCAGCGCCACAGGGATTGCAGGTCCGAACGGCGGAACTCCTGAGAAGCCGGTGGGAATGGTGTGTGTCGGTTTGAGCCTGGATGGGCGTACGACCTCGCATGTCCTCCAATTTCGGGGGGACAGGCAGCGCATCAGGGACCGTGCGGCCAAATCCGCTCTGAACCTGGCGCGGCTTGCCTTGCTGAAGAGATCGTGACCGGACTGACTTTGAGGGGGACACCTCAGGGCGGAGCTGCTCGTTCCGCCCCATAAGATGTGAACACATTGGCTATGCGGACGAAGTCGGCTACGGCCAACTCGCCGGGCCGCAGGGCCGGGTCTAATCGGAGCTTCTCAAGGACGAGCCTGGCTTCTGCACGCCCCCAGGCGACTTCGAAGGCGCGCGCGAGGGTCTTGCGGCGGTTCTGGAGTAGTCTGTTCACGACTTCTGAAAACACTTGGTAGTCCTCAGCGTGGTGCTTCGGGAGGCATGGCGTGATCCTCAGAAACGATGAGGAGACAGCCGGTCGCGGCCAGAAGGCAGAGGGTGGAAGCGTAAAGAGCCTTTCTGCCTCTGCATGGTAAGTGCAGAAAACCGTGAGCGGACCGTACGCCGCCTCGCCGGGACACGCCGTAATCCGCTCCGACACCTCCAACTGAAGCATCACGTCAATCTCTGCCAGTGGCACTTTCCACTCCAGCAGGTTGACCACGGCGGGCGAGCTGATCTGGTATGGGAGGTTGGCGACGACTTTGACCCGCCGCTCACCGCGGCACCCCAGGACTGCGGCCTCTACTTCAGGGTTGATCCTGTGCTTGGAGGCCAGGAAGTCCGCGCAGATGAGCTTCACGTTCCTGGATTCGGCAAGGCGCGAGCAGGCCGTCCGATAGAGCCTCTCGTCTATCTCCACACTCACCACCGCGTGGGCCCTTGCCGACAGGCGAGCAGTCAATGTCCCCAGACCTGTCCCTATCTCCAGAACCACGTCATCGCTCTCGATGCGGGCCGCCTCAACGATCCTGTCCAGGTTCTGCGGTGAAACCAGGAAGTTCTGCCCCAGCGCGTGTCTGGGCCGCACGCCCGCGGCTCTGAGTATGTCTCTCGGGTGATCGAGTGAGCGATTCATGCCCATATGCCGCGCTTGTCTGTCATCGGTGGGCGGAGTCGGGCATCGAGCGGCCTTCCGCAGGCATTTCCGTCCGATCCATCGGATCTCTTCAACGACGTAGTCAGAGTCTGAACCCTGCACAGTACGCCGATGCCCGCGATGCAACGCGGCTACAGCCCGTTGACGTGCTCGAGCCAGCGTTCGTAGTCGTTCGGCGAGATATCCTGCCCGGTGAGATCTCGCAGTGCAATGTATGCCGCCAGCCTGACTCTGGGCACATCGTCCCTCAACCCCTCCACGATCAGTTGGGCCGCCTGTTTCGTCCCGAGCGCATCTGCGGCCAGTCTAATTGCCTCGATCCTAACGGCTGGGTTCCGGTCGTTCTCAAGGCTGAACTGCAGGTCCTCCGCCGCCCCCGGCCCAAGGATGCGGACCAAAGCGCCCGTAGCTCTCGCGCGGACGAGTTCGTCGCTGTCCTCTCGCGCAGACCGTCGCAACTGCGCGACCGTCCCCCGAGCCGCGAGCCTGCCTAAAGCGTCTGCTGCGAAAACCCGTGCACCTGGATCAGGGTCGGTGGTCAGAACGCCTTCCACCGCCGTTAGTACGGCGGGCGAGACTTCACCCTTGAGCTCAAGCAGCATTTCGTGCTTCCTGGCCTGGTCCGTAGACTGCAGGACATCCAGGATCTTCTGCTCGCGGGTGCGGCCACCAAGCAGGCTGCAGCCGTCCATGAACAGAGACGCTGCCCCCACCAGCAGCAGAATCCACGCGCTATGAGGAGCCCTTCTCATCGTGATCACCTCTCTGGTATTGGAGAGCGCGCCCGCCAGACAGATGGCGGGCAAGCCTGAGTGACGACACCATCTGGCTGCGTCCAATATAGCGGGGAATACCGGCGGGTCAAGCGTGGGTTGCCCAAATGATTGAGCGGCGGCGTTTGCCACCCTCGCCGCCGCTCAATGTCACAGCGTAATCTTCTTCGGTTCTTCGTGCTGCCGGAACTGCTTGCGCCCGCGTGGTGAGTGCAACTCGGTCCGCAGCACAAACATCACGGCAGAGTCAGCTGCATCCCCTCTCGTAGGTCGTTGGGGCTGACGCCCTGGTTAGCTTCCTGGATCTTCTTCCACGCGTTGCCGTCGCCGTAGAACTTCTGGGCGATTTTCCAGAGTGTGTCGCCCCGCTGCACGTCATAGTGCTTCGTGCCGGACGCAGGTTCCTGGGCAGACAACGTGGGGTTTTGACCTGCCCAGACCACATCGCTGGTCCCTGGTTCGAGGACATTCGGGACAACCTGCCCATGCTCCGCCTCCGCCAGAGGTGGGATGACCAACTTCATCTTCGGGCGCAGGTCTTCGGGCCTGCGGCCGATCACTTGCTTGTTCGCCTCCCAGATGATCTTCCACTTGCCAGGCGTGTTGTAGTACTGCCGACTGATGCTGCTCAGCGTTTCTCCCCTCTGGACGACGTGCGTCTTGGGGGCGGCGGGCTCTATTGCCGCCGGTTGAGCAGGTCCTATCGGAGGCGCAGGCGGCACGCCTATGGGTGCCGGAGGCGCAGGCGGCACGCCTGTAGGTGCCGGGGTCACAGGCGGATTGACCGCGGACGCCCCACCTCCCCCATCCGGCTGTTGCGTGCGCAGCTTCGCCAGCAGCTCATCCACATTCGTGGCCCCCTCGTCCTCAGCTTGGACATTTTGTTGTGGCGAGACAACCTCGTGCTTCCGGCCTCCTCCCCACATGCACAGAACGATAATTCCGGCTGCAATGAAGGCCAATATTCCCAACACCTGCGCCTCTTTCAACTTCATTCCTTCTCACCTCCGGGGTTGGTGGTTCCGTCGCGGACGCATAAGCCAATTTCGCATCACGTAGCGCTCAGAGTAATTCAAGGCTCTCTGGAAAAACAATTTATTTCGCGGTCTTGCTGCTGAACGTGACGACCGCCTGCCACGTGGTCTTGCAACTCATTAGCTAGCAAAGACTTAGGGCATGCCGTCGGTCTGCTCAAAGAGGTTCACCATCGGCAAATTCCTCTGCGAAAAAATGTTCTCCCAAAAACGCGGATTCGCCTCCGTGCCTGAGTCCATCCCTTTGATCTGCCCATTCCGCCCAAGTACACTCTCTGGTTTGCGCACACTTGCCAGGGCTAAGGAGGCTCATCCCGACAGACCGCTGTTGAAGGAGACAGGCGGATGAACATCGTACTTGTGATCTTCGACTCGCTGCGCAAGGATTGCGTTGGCATCCACGGGCCCGCCCCCTGGGGCGAGGTCAGGACGCCTCACCTCAACGCGTTGGCAGAAGAGTCGCTGGTCTTTGAGCGCGCCTATCCCGAATCCCTCCCCACCCTGCCAGCCCGGAGGGCAATCTACACCGGCAGACGCGTTTACCCGTTCTACAACGCCGACTTCCACCTGAAGGGCGACTTCGGCGGAGCCCCAGGCTGGGGCCCGATTCCAGAGGATCAGTCCACGCTCGCGGAGATGCTGGCTGCGGCCGGCTATCGCACCGGCCTCATCGCGGATGTCTACCACATGTTCAAGCCCTCCAAGAACTACTGGCGCGGCTTCGACCAGTGGATGTTCCTGCGGGGGCAGGAAACCGATGCGTTCCGCAGCGGCCCTGAGATATCACAGGAGGAGATAGACCGCTGGCTGCCGCGCCGGATGCAGAACGAACACAGGGTAACGTTCCTGCGGCGGTGCCTGAGGAACATGCACGATCGCGTGCGCGAGGAGGATTACTTCAACGCCCGCGTGTTCATCGAAGCCGCCCGCTGGCTGGAACAGAACCAGGACGCCGACAGGTTCTTCCTGACAGTGGAGAGCTTCGACCCGCACGAGCCGTGGTTCGTTCCGGCGCACTATCGGCGCATGTACGACGACTCGGACGGCCCGGAGCAGGTGATATCGGGCTACACGGACGTGGGCGAGCTCATGAGTCCCGAAGAACTTGCGCGCACCCGGGCGAACTACAGTGCCCTGTGCACGATGTGCGACCGCTGGTTCAGCCACCTCTACGAGACCATGCGCGTGCTCGACCTACTGGACAACACCCTGCTCATTGTTACCTCAGACCACGGTCACTCCATCGGCGACGAGGATTACATTGGGAAACGCGGCTACCCATCCGATCCGTCGGTGTACGACGTCCCGCTGTTCGTGCGGCATCCTGACGGCTTGGGCGCGGGGCAGCGCAGCGACATCATCGTGCAGCACACGGACATCTCGGCGGAGATACTGAAGACGGCGGGCGTAGAGCCTGACCAGCCGATTGACGGGCGCCCCCTGCTCGAGCCCGCCCTGGAGAGGCAGGAGGAAGCCCGCACTCACGTTACGGTCGGCTGGGGCACGGCGATGACCCTCATCAACAAGCAGTGGTGGTTCAACGCCAGGATAGACGGCAAGGGCGCTTTCCTTTACGATATTGGGGCCGGCAGTGTGCCGGGAGTGAACGTGGCAGACGACAACCCGGACGTCATCGCGGAACTCTACGCACTGGGGGTTGAGGACGCCGGAGGGGACTTCCCGGACTATCTGAAGAAGCTCGCAGCCGCCGACAAGGATGCCCCTGGATGCAGCAGCCTGGCGGCAAGACCGGTGTGACGGCAAGAGTGCACTTGTGGGACGTCCGGCCTCGAAAGGCGCCGTGACGGGAGGCGGTACCTGTTTGGGGCGAACTATGGGTGTCCTCAAGTTCGCCGCGGGCCTGACAGGATCAAGCCAAGCGATTGTGGCTGACGCTGTGCACATCGAGCCCTACGAAGGGGCGGAACGGTCGCAGTGATCATCACGTCACTGCCGCAGAGTTGCCTGCGACGGCCGTTGCTGTTATCCTTGCACGTATCCAGCGAAGCTGCATCCGGTAGGCATCGGGGCGAGGTTGTCCCTGTACGGAACTACCCTCAAGCCTAATGCCCTTTAGGGGAGCCATGAGGAAATGGCTGCAGAGCACACGACAAGTTGGGCACGGCATCTGGCCACGTTTCTGGTTATCTTCGCGTTTGCGGGGCTCCTGATGTACCGATCCCGGGGGTGCAGCAGCAAGCAGGCTCAACCAACACAGCGGGAGAATGCCCGCTTCGTAGAGGTGAAGGTGGAGCGCTGGTACATCAAGGCGGAAGTCGCGGACACCCCGGAGCGGTGCAGGCGAGGGCTGTCCAGCCGGGCGGCTCTGGAACCTGGCTACGGGATGTTGTTCATCTTTGAGGAAGCCACGCCGGTGAAGTTCTGGATGAAGGATACCGTAATCCCCCTTTCGATTGCCTTCCTCAGGGAGGACGGCACGATCTCGCAGATCGAGCAGATGCAGCCGAACAGCCTGGTGCAGATCCTGTCCCGGGAGCCTGTCAAGTATGCGCTGGAGGTGAGGCAGGGATGGTTTGAAGATCGCGGTCTGACGCCTGGCGTGCGGGTCGAGCTGCCGGCCGAGACCCCGCCCCAACCCAATGAGCCCGAGCCTGTGCCGGCCGGGTGAGGGGCCCTTCGGGTCTCGTCCTGAGAGCGTCGCGTCGCCATTCCGCATGTCGCATCGGCCCGCCGTGGCGGGTAAACCCTGGCCTTGCCCGCCTGGGCGGGTGAACCACATTTCAGCATGATGGCAGGGATCTCTTGTGAAGATCATCGTTTGCATCAAGCAAGTGCCCGACACCACCCGCGTTGAGATTGACCCGAAGACCAACACGCTGATCCGGGAGGGTGTGGAGAGCATTCTGAACCCGCTCGACACCTTCGCCGTAGAGGCGGCCCTGAGCATCCGGGACAGGCTGGGCGGCACGGCGGTGGCCCTGACCATGGGCCCTCCCCAGGCGGACCGGATACTCCGGGAAGCCATTGCGTTGGGAGTCGACGACGGGGCGCTGGTGAGCGGCAGGGAGTTCGCGGGCTCGGACACGTGGTCCACTTCCTACGCGCTGGCTCGCGCTATCGAGGCGTTGGGGCCATGCGACCTGATCCTGTGCGGCAAACAGGCAATCGACGGTGACACTGGCCAGGTCGGCCCTGAACTCGCCGTGCACCTTGGCATGCCCCAGGCAACCTATGTGCGTAGGTTTCGTGAGGTCTCTCCGACCAGCATCGTCGTGGAGCGTCTCACCGATCGGGGGTTTGAGGTGCTGAGGGTGCCGCTGCCCGCGGTGGTGACGGTCGTCAAGGAGTTGAATGAACCACGTCTGCCCAACCTGCTGGACCTGCATCGGGGGCGTTTCGCCGAACTCAAGAGGCTCGACTGCAAGGCTATCAAGGCCGACCCCGAGGAGATAGGCCTGGAGGGTTCGCCCACGCGGGTGGTGAGGATATTCAGCCCCGAATCCCGCCGAGGCGGAAGGCTTTACGAGCACGATGTGGACGCCGGCATAGAAGAGATAGTACGGTTCATAGAGAAGAAGGGATTGTTGTGAACCGCCTTCGAATTGATCATGACAACTGCACCCTGTGCGAGCTGTGCATCGCGGGGTGTCCCTTCGAAGCGATCGAGGTTGCTGGCGGTAGGATCGTCGTTAACGAGAAATGCACATTATGTGGTGCGTGCCTTGAGCAGTGTCCCGCCGGCGCCCTCTCCATCAGGGAGAAAAGAGGGGCAAGGAGGGACGACACGGGCGACTTTGAAGGCGTGTGGGTGTTCGGCGAGGTGGCCGGCGGGGACGTTCATCCGGTAGTGTTCGAGTTGATCGGTAAGGGGCGCGAGCTGGCCGACAGAAGAGGCACGACCCTTTCGGTGATCCTGCTGGGGGCCAGCCTGGACATGCCGGTCGCCGCATTGCGCGGCTGCCCGCTGGACAGGATATGCGTCGTAGAGGACCCCTTGCTTGCCCGCTTCCGAAGCGAGACCTATGCCGCCGCGCTCGCCGAACTTGTGGAACAGGAACGCCCGGAGATACTGCTGTGCGGGGCGACCTCGATGGGGCGCTCCTTCTTCCCGCGCGCGGCTGCACTGCTCAAGACCGGCCTGACCGCCGACTGCACAGGCCTCGACATAGACGAACAAGAGGGCCTCCTGCTGCAGACACGGCCTGCTTTCGGAGGGAACATCATGGCCACCATCATCTGCCCTCGCCACAGGCCGCAGATGGCAACGGTACGGCCCAAGGTGTTGTCCCCTCTGGCGCAGCGGAAGGGAAACGATGTACGGGTGGTCAGGCTCGCCCCGTCGGCCGCCGCGGTCGCTTCCCCGGTGGAGGTGCTCGAGGTCTGCGTGGAGCAGGCCGACACGGCGCGCGTTGCGGAAGCTGACGTCATTGTGGCCGGCGGCAGAGGGGTGGGATCGCCGGAGGGATTCCAGGTTATCCGCGATCTTGCGCGGGCGCTTCGGGGAGCGGTCGGCGCCAGTAGAGCTGCGGTGGACGCCGGATGGATGGGCTACCAACATCAGGTTGGCCAGACGGGCCAGACCGTTCAGCCCAAGCTTTACATCGCCTGCGGCATATCCGGTGCGGTCCAGCACCTTGTGGGGATGCAGAGCGCGGGAACCATCATTGCCGTCAACAAGGACCCGCGTGCGCCCATCTTCCGGGTAGCTGACTTCGGCCTTGTCGGCGATCTGCACGTGATCCTCCCCAGGCTCACCGAGAGCATAGCCCGCAAACGTGGGGAGAGGCGCCCGTGAATACCATGCGAACAGCTTCAATGCAGGGAGGGCCACCGTGTCCGAGGGTGGAGGGGCGCGCGCGCATTGCCGCCGAGTTGAGCGGCTATCTGAGCGACGAGAGCCGCATGACGGCGGAAGGGGTAGACGTCATCTTCTTCCCTGAGAGCCTTCAGGATGTCTGCGAGGCCGTGCGGGAGTGCGCGGAGGCGGGCATGACTCTCACGGTCGCCGGCGCCCGGACGGGCATCGTCGGTGGAGCGGTGCCGGCCGAGTCACAGGCGGTGATTTCGCTCGAGCGGCTTAACCACATCAAGGCTTTGCGGTACGAGGATAAGACACGTGAGTTCTCAGCACAGGTTGAGGCAGGCGTGATCCTCCAGGATTTCCAGGAAGCGCTGCACAATACGCACGCCCGCGATCTGCCCTGGGCCGACGATGAGAGCCGCACCTTGGGAACGGCTGTTCTCCAAGCCGAGGGCAGGCGGCTGTTCTACCCGGTTGACCCCACCGAGACGTCGGCGCAGATAGGGGGTACTGTGGCGACGAACGCGAGCGGCGCCCGAACGTTCCGCTACGGGCCCACCCGTGTGTGGGTGAAGGCCCTGACCGTCGTATTGGCATCGGAAGAGGTGCTGCGGCTGCGCAGGGGCGAAGCACTTGCATCTGACGGCCGGTTGGTGATCAGCTCTGAGCACGGGGGCAGAACAGTACTTCAGATTCCTCTCCTCGACATGCCCGCGACAAAGCATACGGCGGGGTACTATCTGAGGCAGGACATGGACGCCATTGACCTGTTTGTCGGCAGCGAGGGTACACTTGGAATCGTCGCAGAGGTCGAACTGCGACTTGAGCTTGAGCCGAGGGAGCGGCTGTTCATGACGGTGTTCCCGCCGTCTGAGGCCAATGCGTTGGGCTTCGTGCAGGAGGTGCGACACGCGGACGGGCTGGAGGTACTTGCAGTGGAGTATTTCGGGCCAAACGCTCTGCGGCTTCTTCGCGAGAAGCGCGTGGAGGAGGGCGCATCGAGCGGTGTGCCGCCGCTGCCGGAGTCCGCGGTGTGCGCGGCTTACGTGGAGGTGGCGTTCGACGGCGACGAGCAGTTCGAGCACTGCTACCGGTCCTTGGAAGGCCTGCTTGAACGATTCGGCGCGTCGCCGCGCGGCACGTGGGCCGGCTTCGGCCCTGTCGACATGAGAGCCATGAGGACCTTTCGCCATGCGCTCCCCGAGCAGGTGAACAGCATCATCGGTCGGCGCAAGAAGGAACTGCCGTCCCTGCACAAGGTGGGCACTGACATGGCCGTGCCCGACGAACGGCTCGAGGACGTAATGGCCCTCTACCGCACCGAGCTGGAAGCGTCGAAGCTGGAGCACGTTATCTTCGGTCATGTCGGCGACAACCACCTTCACGTCAACATCCTGCCCCGCTCCGAACAAGAGATGCTGAAGGCCAAGGCCCTCTACGAGCTGTTTGCCCGCGAGGTGGTGGCCATGGGGGGCAGCGTGTCGGGCGAACACGGCATCGGCCGCATCAAAAGGTCGCTCCTGCTGCTCCAGTACGGGCCCGAGAAGGTGAAGGAGATGAAAGCGATCAAGGATGCGCTCGACCCCGACGGGCTGCTCAACCCCGGCGTGCTGTTCTGAACGGCTCCTGCCCTGCCACTGTTGCATTCCCCATTCGGACTCGCCTGCTTCCTCACTGTCCCCTTCTGCGCCTCCAGGGACAGGTTGGCCACATGGTGGCTCTTGCGGGCGATGCGGATCGGCGTCATGAGGCCACCGAACAGCAGCACCGCGCCCACGGCGATAGAGCCTGGTGCACCGAATGCCCCCTATTCGACCTGCTGCGAAACTTTCTCCAGTCGGCCCGATAGGGTGCCGGCATTCAGCATCTTGACCAGCTTACGCAGGGGCGGGTTGTAGAAATATCCCCGTACCTGCACGGCCCCCCCTACGACCGCAGACGCTATTTGGCTGGGCGGGAAGAACAGCTCGCCGTCGATAAGCATTGCCATTTGCCTGCCAACGTTGACCGCGGTCAAGTCCTCAAACTGATTCCCTTGCTCTTCGTCGAACTTGAATGTCAGCACTGTTTCTTTCTTCAGCCCGACGGTGGCGAAATCCACCGCCGCAAACCGGTTCACCCGCATCAGCGGTTCCTTGCAGATCAGGTACTTCTGTGTGTAGCGCCTCATCTCGCCCGGCCGACTCAGGGAGTACCGCAGTTCGTTGTACACCTTGACCTGGTACTCCGCCGGCAAGTCTTCGGGGGCCTCGGCCTCGAGGATGCCTGCGTCCGGATGCACAAGGCAGAATTCAGCCTTGCCGGTCATGGTGGCCCAGTCGAGCGCCTCAGCCGGATCGAGCTGTGTCCGAAACGTGATACGAAGGCGATCTTCCGGCTCGGTTTCGACTGTCCATGCCTTCAGCGCATAGCTCCGCGCAAGCATCCCGATCCGCGCTCGCACGATGCGTGCAGATTCCTCCAGTGCCTGTGGGGTTACCTGCGCCTGGTCGGCGATAAGGCGATAGGTCACGACGTAGGAACGAGTGTTTGCCCGAGCCCGGATAGCGGCGGCAAGCAGGATTGCCAGGCAAACGGAGCCTGCAGCGAGCATGGCTCGCATGAGATAGCGGCTCAGGTTCGATTGCCTGCCTGCCATTGTCCGGCGTCATCGCCCCTCAGGTGTCACCCGCTCCTTCCCCTTGCTGTGTCCCTGGTGGAGGGCTCGCGGCGTTGGGGCCCTCACGGCCGATGTGAACGTGCTGAATGCGATAGCCCAGGTAGATCTTGCGCGCCACGGGGTCCTCCAGCAGCTCTTCGGAGGTGCCTTGCGTCACGATGTGCCCCTCGTTCAGGATGTATGCCCTGTCTGTGATTCGGAGGGCCTCCTGCACGTTGTGGTCAGTGATGAGCACGCCGATCCCCCGGTACTTCAGTCCCACCACCAGGTCCTGCAATTCGCCCACGGCGATGGGGTCTATGCCTGTGAACGGCTCGTCCATCAATATCAGCTTTGGATCCGTGCAGAGTGCGCGCGCGATTTCCAGCCTGCGTCTCTCGCCGCCGCTGAGCGTGTAGGCCATGTGCTCCCTCAGGTGGCTCAGCCCAAACTCCTCGAGCATCTGAGCGGTTCGATGGCGCGCTTCCGAGCGGCCTGCCCCCCTCATCTCCAGGATCGCCAGCAAGTTGTCCTCTATCGTCATGTGGCGGAAGATGCTTGGCTCCTGGGCAAGGTAGCCCATGCCCATCCGGCTACGCTTGTACATTGGGAGGTCCGTCACGTCCTTGCCGTCGAATAACGTCTGACCATAGGCCGGCCTGATCATGCCGATACACATGCGAAAAGCTGTGGTCTTACCCGCCCCATTTGGGCCGAGCATGCCAACGGCCTCGCCCTTGTCAACCCCGAAGCTGACATGGTCTACGACAGGGCGGCGATTGTAGCGCTTGGTGAGTTCTCTCGTCTCGAAAAGCTGCATCTCATGGTCTCACATGGGGAACGCAACCGGAGCCGCAGCGACTGCACCATTGTAAACCGCCCGCACCGCCCCAATCAACCGGCCCCTTCGTGGCGCGCGTTCGGTCCTGCTGCCGCAGGGCGAAAGCAGCCTCGAGTCCACCCCCGAGGACATCGCTTCCGGATGTGGCAGGTGTTGCATCAGGATCCGATTCCCCTGGGAAACACCCTGCCGTCAGCGGACACGTGATTGCCTGCCTACCGACGGCGCGAGCCGAGGTCAATCTTCAGCGCCAGGAACTCAAACAGGTCTCGCAGGCTCACGATGCCGACCGGCCGGTTGTCCTGCACGACGACAAGGTGGCTCCCCTGCTCGCCTGCGAGGCGGGCAAAAGCTTCCACAGCGGTCGTGTGCGGGGCGATTGTTATCTCCTCGGATGCATCGCTCATCACGTCCCGGACGGTGAGGATGTCCCAATCGGCTCGTTCCACCTGCGCAGGATCGCGCGATCGGACGATGCCCATCAGCCGTCCCTCCTCATCCACGACGGGGAAGATGGCCACGTGATACGGCAGCACGTAGTCGTCCACGAACCCGCGGAGGCTGGTGTCAGGGCGGACAGTGACGGGATGCCTCTTCATGAAGTAGTCCACCCATTCGCCCATGAGTTCGTCCCGCATGATGACCTGCCGGAGGCTGCCCCGCGCCGCTTGACTCAAGAAGAAGCCTATGAAGACAAACCATATGCCTGGTATGATACCGCCGAGGATGGCCATGATCACGCCGCCTACGATCATCGTGATGCCGAAGCCGGAACCCACCCACACCGCCACAGTCGTGGCCGCGCGCAGGTCGCCGCTGATGCCCCACAGGATGCTTCTGAGGATCCGGCCGCCGTCGAGCGGGAACGCCGGAACGCTGTTGAATAACGCAAGCACCACGTTCACATAAGCCAGATAGCGGAACAGCACGGTCGTGATATCCGGCAGCCCGAGAGACGTGCCGAACGCCCGCACCACCCCGCAGCATCCAGCGATAACCAGGCTGGAGAGGGGCCCGACTACTGCCATCAGGAACTCCGAGGCAGGCGTCGCGGGCATATCCCCGAGCTCACTCACGCCGCCGAAGACGAACAGCGTGATCCCCCTGACCGGCAGGCCCGTGCGGCGTGCAACAAGCGAGTGACAAAGTTCGTGCGCTATCAGCGAGGCAAACAAACCCGTTGCCCCCACGAGACCCAAGAACCACAATGCTATCTCGCCGACCTGCTCGTCCTCGAGCCACACCCTGAAAAGGCCCTGCTTGCCCGCCAAAGAGTAGACGATGAGGCCCAGCAGCAATAGCCACGTGGGATGTATCTTGATGGGAAAGCCGAATACTCTGAAGACAGTCCTGTTGTTTCCGAGGAAGCGCATGGTTGGGCCTCGCGTCCCACGTCAGCTCGCATGGAACCTCACGTAGATGCAGACATCGCTCTAATTTACACCAAACGCTGGCCCGGATAAAGCGAACCGCGAAACTGTGCTCTGACAGGGGCCATTGCCAGCGGCGAAAACCAACCATTCGACCCGGCCTCATCGGGCACTCGCGCGATCAGGATCGTGGCAAGGTTGACAAGCCCACGCGCACGGCATACGATTGTGCCGCAAGGGGCTTCTCGCAGTCGTTGCGGGGCCCGGTGATGATGGTGGGATTCGCCGGGACGGCGTCAGGCTCGGGCGGAAGCTCCGACAATCTGAGCCGAGGGAATCCAACAGCTGCAGTGTGCGGCACAGGGCGGAGGGGAAACGCCCGCCTGTGCTGCCCCACGTCTTTCCCAGCGATATCGGCCGGGCAGAAAGGGAGCGCCCTGCGAAGCGCGGGCTGTGATTCGTCCTTGAAGCACATGGGAAAAGGAGATCCTGCATGGTGACCGTCAAGTTCGTGCCCATGTGGGGCATCGGTGAGTTTGGGAAGGAGCTTGCGGCCGAGTTCATGGAACAGCACCCTGACATCCGCATCGAATTCCGCGACGACGCGTCATTGGCCGTCCCAGACTACGACGAAAGACTCCTGGCGGCCTACGAGGCGGGCGATCCCTATGACATGGTGCTCGCCGCCCCCTTCTATTCTATATGGGCCACACAGGCCGGACACACCGTCGATCCGGCGCCTCTGTTCGATAGGGATTTCGGTCCCGATTACAGGTCTCTGTTCACCAACAGCTTCATCTGGTGGCAGGGAAAGATCGTCGGTGTGCCGTTCAAGCGCGGCCTCACCCTGTGTTTCTATAACCGGGACATCATCGAGGCGGAGGGCCTGCCGCTTCCTCACGAGGACTGGACGTGGGACGAGTTCGTCAGGATCGCCGCGAGCACGCTCAAGTACGCCCCGGACGGCAGCGTGGCCCAGTGGGGCTGCGCGGCGCTTGAGTGGGAGTTGTTCAGCCTCTACGTCGAATCGGAAGGCCAGCGACTGTTCAGCCCCGACTACCGCAAGGCGACGATTGACACGCCGCTCGCGCGGTCGGCCATGCGCGCGGTGCACGACCTGGTCTTCAAACACAAGGCGATGGGAACGCCTGCCCAGTGGTTGTCCGCCACGGGAGGGATGCCCACGAGCTGGAACCATGAGGCGTTCTACACGGGGAAGGTGGCCCTCATGTTCGACGGCGATCTGAGGGTTGCGGAGCACTATCGGCGGGCGGCGCAGACGGGTTTTCGTCTCGGCGTTGCGCCCCTCCCCACACGGAAGATCAGGGTCGCCGACGCCGGCGTGAGCGTCTTCCAGATCTGGAAGTGTCCCGACGCCGAACGCACGGCCGCTGCCTGGGAGTTCGCCAAGCTCTGGTTGACGCCCAGGAACCAGGCCCGTCTGATGGTTACCGCCGGCCACGCCCCCATCCGCGAGGACGCGTACGACGAGCCGATAGCAAAGGAAGCATTGCGCCGATGGCCGGGGCTTAAAGTAGCTCGCAACGCCTATCGGTGCATAGACCCCTCTGCGGGCATCACGGAGTACCCCACGAAGGCGTTGGAGTACTCGGGAATCCGCCCCACCGCTAACCGGATGATGAGAGGAGAGCTGACGGCGGACGAGACGGTCCAGGTCATGCAGGCAACGTGTCAGGAAATCCTGGACCGCTTCTGGGATGAGGCCGATAGAGGCGTGTTCAGACCATTCCCCGAGGGTTTTCACTAGTTTGCGGCTGCGGCTCTCCTCGCGAAGAGCCGGTCCAGGAGCTTACAGCGGGGTGGGCTGTGCAGCATGAGTGCTGTGGCCAGGAATGCCACCACAAGGAGCGGTACAAATGGCACGACAAAATCCGTCAAAAACCGGAGCTGGCACGCAGGTTGAGCGCCACGCGTTGATCTACAAGGGCGACGAGCAGGCTTGGGAGTTCGTCAACGGTCTCTGGGAAACAAACGACGTGGGCGACATGGTCTCCCCCGCTGAGCATTACTGGTCGAGAGAAATGTACCTGGCCTTTTGGAAGCAGCGGGCGTTCCGCGACTGCGTCATCAGCGGCAAGTGGCAGTACCTCTACGCTGGCGGCGCAAGCCCGGAATTGATCTTTCATTCCGCGGACAGCCGTCGCTTCTACTCTGTTAACTTCGAGATGCAGGGGGGATTGCTCGGGAGCGAGGCTGCCCTCATGGCGAGCGTGTGGAAGTGGGGCTCTGACGGCTACCGCCGCATGCTGGGCTACAGGCGCAAGGTCGGCACGTATCGAGGGCAGGGCGAGCCGCGCAGGTGGTATGACGTGCGCGTGGAGTGCATAGGGCCCGAGACAATCGTTTACTTTGAGGACAACTTCGTCCTCGCTGTCAGGGACGACGAGTACGCCGCGGGTCTGGTCGGCGTGGGTTCGACGTACGGGCAACCCGTCTGGAAGGACCTGGTTGTGCAGGGCACGCCCGTAGAACTCAAGCCGCCCTGGTCCGTAGCGGAGGCTGAGACGCCGAAGCAGGTCACGATAGTGAAGTATCCTGACATCGAGCGCCCGCTCGACGAGATCGCAACGCTCTTGCCCGATGACGAGATACTCGTCGGCTACAAGCGGAAAGGGACGCACTGGGTGACCCGCTCCCGTGACGCAGGGCTGAGCTGGGACGAGCCGACGGAAGGCCGGAGCGGCACCTACCTCAAGTCGCTGGATGAAGTCTGGTTGGTCACCTGGGAGAACAGACCTGGGGTTGAATGGCACGATAGGGGCACGAACTTCGATGAGCTGACGATGGAGAACTTCTGGGACTCCCTGCGCCGATCGCGCGATGGCGGCAGAACCTGGTCCAAGCCGGAGCCGCTGAATGTGCCATTCCCGGCCGGAAAAGCATACGCGCCCATCAAGGGCAAGGCGGGCTCGGTTCTGATCTGCTACAGCGCCTGGGCGCCGCTCAGGGAACTCAGTGACGGCTCTATCGCCATGACGGGATACTGGCGCAACAGTCCTGACGGCACCTACGCTTCGGATCAGGTCCAGTTCTTGCGCACGACCGACGGCGGCAAGTCCTGGTCCATCAGCCCCGTAGACGCCACGGAATGGGAGAGGAACGAGTCGAGTTGGGTTGAGCTGGATGACGGCGAGCTGCTGTGTGTGATGCGCAGCAACTACCAGGACTACCTTGGCGTCTCGCGCTCTCGCGACATGGGGAAGACCTGGTCCAGGGTGCAGCCTTCCATTCCGTTCTTCGGTTCGAGTTGCCCGGCCCTGATACGGACCAGCAGAAACGTCCTCGTCCTTGCGGTCAGAGGCTGGGGGTTGTTCACGAGCGTGGACAACGGTCACACCTGGAGCGAGCCCACGGCCATACTCGGCTACCACGGTTCCGGCAGCGCCGCACAACTGATGGAGATGTCCGATGGCAGGGTTCTCATCATCGGCGGTGACGACGTCCAAACGATCAAAGCGCAGTTCATCAACGTGGACAGCGACGGCGTGGTTCATCCTGCCCTGCCGGGGCCGATGAAGTAATCGGGATACGCGCAACAGACGTTCATGTGAGGAGCGGCCATCTTAGTGCTGCGAGTATCTTGACGTATGTTCGCGGGGCCAGTAAGCTTCCTGGCGTTGGACGTCCGTGCGAAGGCGAAGGGGTGAGCCATGTCAAGCGTAGATTTCGACCTGATCAAACGTTACACCGAGATTCCCTCCGCTGCTGAGCAGCTCCTGAGCAAGCCGGAACGCGAGATATACTTCAACCTCAACCTCAAGATTGCGCCCAACCGGCTGCTCCAAGCGGACTCCTATGTCGTCTTCTTCAACACTGCCCGAGGCCCAGCCAAGGGCGGCATACGCATGGCGCCGGACGTTACCTTTGACGAGACGCGCCACCTTGCCGAGCTAATGGTCTGGAAGACCGCACTGGCTCGGATACCGTTCGGAGGCGGCAAGAGCGCCATCGCTCTTGACCCCGGCAAGCTCAGCCGCTTCGAGAAGACCGCCGTGATCAAGGAATACGTCCACATGATGTCCCTTGAGCTGCGCAGCGGCACCTACGTGCCGGCCCCCGACATGGGCACGGATCAAACCGACATGGCGGTGATCTTCGGCGAACTCCACATCCCGGAGTGCGTCACAGGCAAACCGCCCCGTGTCGGCGGACTTCCCGGACGGCGCGAGGCCACGGGCCGTGGCGTCAGCCAAAGCGCTCTGCTGGTGCTGCGTGACGTGCTCCACAAGAATGCGCCTGACGCGACCGCCGCCGTGCAGGGGTTTGGCAATGTCGGCAGCCACACGGCGCTATTCCTCTACGAGGCCGGCGTCAATGTCGTCGCTGTCAGCGATATCACCGGCGGGCGGCGCGACCCGGATGGCTTGGACATACCTGCACTGTTCGACTATGCCCACCGCAACGGTTCACTGGACGGGGCGCCAGGCAAACACATCTCGAACGCAGAGCTGCTGGCCTCGCAGGTGGACATCCTGTGCCCCTGTGCAAGGGAAAACCAGATCACCGCGGACAACGCCCGGGAGCTGAGGGCCACCGCCATAGTTGAGGGGGCAAACGGGCCTACCACGCCTGGCGCTGACATAATCCTGAACGAGCGCAAGATCCCGACGGTCCCGGACATCCTGGCCAACGGGGGTGGAGTGATCGCGTCCTACGTCGAGTGGCGCCAGGCAAAGAGCGGCTCCATCACGGAGAAGAGCGAGACCTTCGCGACTGTTGAGAACCGCATCGGCATTGCGTTCGAGGAGATGCTCAAAATCGCACAGGAAAGGAACTGTTCGTTCCGGACAGCCTGCCAGATATCTGCCGCTGAGGAACTCGTTTCATCGCTCCGCGACAGGGACTGGATATAGGGGCGGCCCTGGGCGAGGCATCCCTCGCGCGTTGGTCCCCGCAAGCCGGGGCGCCGAAGCCTCGATCATCGTTCCAGCAGATCTACCTCCCTCGTGGCGCCGCTCTTCGGGTTAACGCGCAGGGTCTTGACCTCGAATGGACCGAAATGGAGCTGGCGCTGCCAGCGGCCAAGGACGCGAAGCGTCGTCTTCCGTGCCTGTCCGGTCGGCTCGAAAAGACGAAGCACAAGTTCACCGCCGTCTTCAGCCTTCTTGGCTGCCGAGAGCACGATCGCCGGATCGGAGAGCACTGCGAGAGGACGGACACTTCCACTCTGGCCTCCAGACGGATAGTACGACAGCAGGAAAGGCACCTGGTTGAACGCAAACGCCTCGCGCTCGATGCGTTCAAGGAGCGAGTCCGCGGCACCTGCAACGATGCGCAATGAGAAGCGCCTCTCCCCCTGATCGATGCGGTCGTGATATCGGTCCTTGGTGGGCCCTCTGGACTCAGTCGGCATGTGGGTGTAGAGAGGGCTGCGAAGCAGGTCCAATCGGAGCTCTCTGCTGGTGGCGTCGAAGCCGTGCGTGCCGCGGTTCAGCACTCCCAGAGCGGGATGGCCTTTTGACGCTGACAGGGCCATTACCCACTGCTGTGCGACGTGCTCCGAGCCGTCGAGGACGCACTGCTCGCGTCCGTAAGGGACTTCGTAGAAGACGTCCGCGGCCGGCCTCGAGAGGGCGAGGGAGAGCTTGAGCATCTTTGACTTCTCGGCGTTGTTGACCATCACTTCAACGTCGAAGCCTGTCCCCTCCTTCGGCAGTATGTATCGCAGCATTGCGTGCGAATCATGGTAGGAGAAGACCGATTCGACGACGCTGCGCACTGCCCCGTCCTCGATGACCGTCACGGCGCCGACGGTCGCTCCCGGGAAGCCGCGCAGCTCGTTGGCCCGCCCGTCCGAGACCTTCTTGAAGGCACCCTCAAGCCTGCGCAGACGGTGCTGCAATGTCCCCCAAGAGTCGTCGTCGTCATGAAGGCAGAGTATGCGGAATGAGTTCTTCCTCAGCAGTTCCTTTCCGCCCACCTTGAACGAATCCATAAGTCCGGTTCGCGCGTTGATGACCGCTGAGAATCCGCTGCCCCTGAAACGAATCAAGCCCTCTCGGGCTCGCAAGCGAATCTGCGGCCGCTTGCGTTGCTCCGTGAAGACGACGTCGAACCGGTTGATGCGCGCCGGTGACAGCGTCGCTTTGAAAACGATTTTCTTGCGCCATTCGGCACTGATGTTGCCCGCCTCGTGCTCGCACTGTGAGGGGACTACTTTGCCTTCCTGGCGGACAGTCGGTGCGAAGAAAACCTCGCCCAGGTGGAGGTCAGGCAACTGTATCTCGCAGGAGAAGCTCCCTTGGACGGGCCACGGATGGGGATTCATGGCGAAGACGGGGAATTCGCCTTCTTTTGCCTTGCGCTCGCCACGGCAAAGGGCGAAGAAAGCGCGAGCGCGAACCGCAGCGCACGTCTCGATACCCCCTCCGAGGATGCGGAGCGCTTGTTCCTCGACTGCCCGGACGCTGCTCCCCGGGAGGATATCGTGGAACTCGCAGAAGAGCAGGTCATGCAGAGCCGCGTTGAGTTCCTCTGTGGGATATTCAGGAAGAAGGCCCTGGAAGTACGCCTGGCTCGCCATACGCTCTGAAGCGTAGAGAATGCTCTCCAACTGCCGGTGGCCCTGCTTCACGCGTGCCATCGTTGTGTAACAGCCGGGGAAGCACCGCTGGAGCGGGTGTTCATGAGACGGAAGGTTTTCCTCCTGGCTGCGAATCTCTTTGAAGAAGGCCTCGGGAGTTGAGTGAATGATCCGCACGTCGGTGCGCTTCTTGCGCAGTTCCTCCAGCGCATCCAGGTCTGCGCGGCTGGCGCCACCTCCGTGGTTGCCTACGCCCCACAACACAAGCAGCGCCGGCAATGGGTCCTCCTTCGCGTCTTCTATGACTTCGGCGACCTTTTCGGCCGCTTTCCCCCGGGCACTGAGGTAGAACTGGTGGGCGTGAAGGGCGGCAACCGATGAGCCGTCGTAACCCACCCACCGGTACGCGGAGGCGGGCGGCCGTTGGAGCAACTCAGTAAGGGAAGGTCGACAGTGGATGTAGGAGTCGTAGCCGGCTTTGGCGAGTATCTGGACCAACCCACGGGGATGGCCGAAGGGATCGAAGTTGTAGGCCGTGGTGTTCTCTACGCCGAATCTGTCCTTGAAATAGCGGCGGCCGTAGAGAATCTGGCGGACGAATGATTCTCCTGACGGCATGTTGCAGTCGGGCTGCAGGAACCAGCCGCCCGCAATGTGCCATTTTCCTCTCTTCACCAGCTCCTGGATGCGCCGAAAGAGCTCAGGATCGTACTCTTCAACCCACTCGTACAGGACTGCCTCGTTGTGGTTGAAGACAAAGGCGTCGTATCCTTCGCAGAACTCGCAGGCGGTGCGGAACGTGCTGACCGCTTCCGCGGCGCCCTCTTCCCACTCCCACTGCCACACGGGATCAAGGTGGGCGTTGCAGACAAGGTGAACGGTCTTGGGCTCCCTTGCGGCCATCGTTGCCTCTCCCATGCGTTATCGGTTGGGAAAGCGGCGACAAAACTAGACTTGGTCGGCCATTTTCGCAGGTTCGCGTGCGAAGTCAAGCGCTGTAGGGCACAGCGGCCCGAAGGCCGCCAAACAAGAGGCTGGAGGCACTGCTGGCGGCACTGCTCGCCCCCGGCGGTCAGGCGGTCTTCGGGAAGACGTGCCGGCAGTTGCATGCCCTTGACCGAAGGATGTACCATGTGGCAAAGTAAGATTGCCTGGCTTGGCGTGCGTCATTTGAGGGCGATTGAAGTGACCAGGACAAGAGTCCTACTGCTTCTGGTATTCGTAGCGGCAACCGTCTGCCTGTTCGAGCTGGACGCCAACGGCACGACGTTGGCGATGCTTTCCAAGGCCAAGTTCGAACCTGACGCCCACGGCGTGCCAGTGATGGTTTCCGAGGCCAAGAGCCTGTCAGCGCTCCTGGGGACTGTGCTGGCCGTCGCTGCTGCCTACGAGCTGTTACTGTTGCTGGTAGCCGTCTTTGTCCGTGCCCGCAAGGGTGCGCCGAGTGAGGTCCAGATGCTTGGAGCGCTCCTGCGCGCGCTGGCTGTGCTTGTGATTATGATTGAGCTGCTCCGCTCCGTCGGCAGACTTCCTGCGTGGGCACCTATTGCAGCGTTCGCAGGAATGCTTATGGGTTGGTCGCTGCAGGCGCCTGTCAGCGGCCTGGCAGCCTGGGTATTTGTGAACGTCAAGCGCCCGTTCCGCTTGGGTGACCGTGTGATGCTGCCTGCCTGGGGCCTTACCGGCGACATCAAGGAGATTGGCATGATGTATACGGTCCTGAACCAGGTCGGCGGCACTGTCGGCAGCGAGGAAGCCGCAGGTCGGGACGTCCTTATCCCCAACGCAATGCTGTTCGGCAACGTCGTCATCAACTACACGCCCATGCAGGCCGCGGCGTACGTGCTGGACGAGGTTATCATTCGCATCACGTACAGCTCCGACTGGGAGGTGGCCGAGAAGGTACTGATGGATGCGGCAAGCGACGTAACGGGGGATATCATCCAGAAGACCGGCCAGGCACCATACATCCGCGCCGACATGTACGATTACGGGGTCTACATGCGCCTGCGCTACATGACTCTGGCGATGGACAGGCCGCGCATAGTCTACGAGATAACGAGGCGCATCTACCAGGAGTTCCAGAAGCGCACGGACGTGGACTTTGCGATCCCTTACGTTTTCTCCCACCGCGCGGGACTGGAAGCCGCCGCACGTCACCTGGAACCCAAGCAGTCGGCGCCATCCCCGCACGTCGAGATCGAGGTGGCGCAAATCCATGACCCGTCCGGCGTGGCAGCCCGGACTGAGAATGCATCCCAGGTGCAGGGGCTGGCGGAGAAGATCGCCCAGCTCGGCCTCCTACAGCCCATCGTCGTTGAGAGGCGCGAAGACGGCCAGTTCAATGTGATTGCAGGTCATCTGCGTCTCGCGGCGTGCAAGATGCTCGGCTGGAAAACCATATCGGCCATTGCGAAGATGTCGACGTAACCGGCTGGTCGCCTGGATCAGGACAGCCGGCCCCGTGGTCCAGTTCCTTCCTCAGCCGGCGCACCGCCAGTCGGCACTCATTTCAACCGGAAGAAGCTGCCAGCGATGAACCGCGTGCCGCCGAATCTGTTGCCGTCTTCCTGTGTGATGTAATATGCTGTGAAGATCCGCCCGTCCTCCAGTTCCACGGCGACAGGATACCCCAGGTCAGGGCAGGAGCCGTCGGATCGTATCACACACTCCGGCCCCCACGTCCGTCCGCTGTCTTCACTCATCAGGCATCCGATGCCGAACGGCGGCTTGCGCCGACCGAAAAGGACGACGATGCGGCCGTCGCGCAGCAGCACCGGCCACGGTGAGCGGTAGTACTTCTGGGGCACGTGGCTGTCGACCTTCGCGCCGCTGGCGCGCCCCCAAGGCGAGCGGCCCCATCTTACGATCGGCATGCCCTCGCCCCAACTGAAGCCGCCGTCGCGCGAGTGGGCCATGCACATTGCGTTGCTGGTGCCTTCAACGTTGAGCCAGTAGCACTGGAGTTGGCCGTCAGGCAGCAGGATGAGGTTCGGGTAGGACACGCCCCCCTGCCCGGTCGCGTCGCGTGCGACTTCGGCGAGGAACTCCCAGCTCAACCCATCGTCGTCTGAGCCATAGACGGCTGCCGCGGATCGCTCCTTCTACGTGCCGGCGGACGATTTGCTCTCCGCGAGCGCGCGAAGGACCTTCCTTGAGAGGATAAGCGCGCGGGGAATGTGGAACATGTCCTTGTCGGCCAGGCTCTTTGCAGCTAAGGGGATGCGGCGCCCCTGGCGATCCAGGTTCTGATGCCAGTCGCCATGCTCACGGTTGGGGAACGTGCTGAAACTGTAGTCGTGCACGCGGCGGTACCAGTCCAGGCACCACGCTTCGCCCGTGACCTGGTATGCGCGGAGCAGCCCGTAGAGCGCCTCCGCGTGCGGCCACCACATTTTGGCGTCGGGTTCCTGCCAGCGCGGCGCCCCGCCTTCGGTGTGGCAGGCGAGGAAGATCCCCCCGTATTCATCGTCCCAGCCTTTCTCCATGTTCCACCGGATGACTTCCATGGCCTGTGCGACGCGGTCCTGCCGGCCGTGACGGCTGTAGATCTGCTCCATGATCCACATGCTCTCAATACCATGGCCGGGCAGGAACGTCTTGCCTGCGTCGCTGTCATCGAGCCCGCCGCCGGGGAGAACGAACTCGAAAAGCAGCTGACGGTCCGGCCTCACGTGCTCGTTCATGACCTTTTCGGCCAGCTCCAGGGCACGGGCGGCGATGCTGCTATCCCCCGTGAGCAGAGCCAGATCGTGGTACACGTTGGCGAAGACCATGGACGGACCGTGAGCCTGAAGGCCATTGGGTATGGGGAGCGGCTGCGTCGGCAGCGTCGAGTGGTCGTCGAGCAGCGGGCTGGTCCGGTGAAAGCCCTGCACGGCAAGCTGGATCGCCCGATTGTCCCCGGTGGCGCGGGCGTACTCCGTGAGTCCGCTCATTACGTACGCGTCGGCATAGACGCTCTGGGGCGAGATGGCAATGGTGCCGTCGCGATGGAGACAGAAGGGCCAGGCGCCACCTTCACCCGGAGCGTGGTGCATGATGAATGAGGCGATGTTGTCTGCGATTTGCAGCCAGTTTCGGTCCGTCGGGAACTCGTTGTGAAGGGCGGAAAAGACCCATAGCGCGCGCCCCTGCGGCCACATGTACTTGTCGGTAGACTGGACCACGCCTTCGTCCGTAACACAGGTGTTGATCCCGCCGTATGCCCAGTCAATGCAGTTCCCCGTCCAGAACGGCAGCACTTCGCTGAGAAGGTGGTGTTCGTAAAAGGAAAGAAGCTGCCCGAAATCCGCCCCGTCCCAGGATGAGTTCGTCTTCATCTTTGGCGCTCCTTCATCGTGCCGGCGGGTGACTCAGTTCGCTCATGGGCGCTGCGCAGCACGTCCCGTGCGCGCGAGTCCGCGCCGGCATGTTCGCAGCATAAAACGCCGTCTGCACAGAGACCCACAGCGTCGGGTAGTGAAGTGGGCTCACGACGTCTACA